>Ga0160429_1000350_pt1 | contig 49277 bp, 51 predicted proteins | sample SolpanmetagenomR_FD_108199 | JGI IMG/M metagenome (GOLD analysis project Ga0160429, IMG submission 108199) | Solar panel surface microbial communities from Lawrence Berkeley National Laboratory, California, USA - R | ecosystem: Engineered > Built environment > Solar panel > Unclassified ... | reverse complement strand
GCTGTCGGCCCCAGTGATGCAAAATGCCCCGACACTCCCTCATATATACCCAAAATTGTACCGCAGACGCCTGTTCAACCATCACGTCCAGCGACCCCTCCCAAAGAAATACGCACTTCATCACCCAAGAAATCCGCCTTCAAGATACCCTTTCTAAGCAGATACACTAACACGCAAGTAGCATGGGATACCGAAGGTCGATCGAAGGATGTCGATAGGCAAATGTACAAGGATATCCAGGAATTGAAGGCAATGCAGGCCGACTTCGCGGACAAAGAAACGAGGACAGAAAAGCGGTTAGCGACCGCGTTGAAGGAGCGTGAATCCATGCAGGATGAATACAAGGTCAAGAGTACGTCACCTCAGGCCTGGTTGCTTGCACTCTTCGCTCTTCGCACAAAAGTGATGAAGCTCACTAATGATCTCTCTATTTATAGTCTTCGAGCTTGAGATGTTGAAGTCAACACTATCAATCACGAACAAAGGGCTTCAAACAGAACTTGATGATGCCAAAGCACGACTTTCTTCGATGATGGTCGACTTTGATAACCTTCGCAGATCCAGTGCTTTAGAGTTGGATGATTTACGGCGAAAACATCGAAACGAATTTGAAGACATGCGGGACGATATGCGCAGGAACGAGGAGCGAGTCCGGAGGGAAGCACAGACAGAAACAGATCGGCTGATCAAAGTACACCTCGATGAGTTGGAAGAACTGGATCGACGGCGAAGGAATGAAATTGACGAGGAAAAGAACAAGAGAGCACAAGAGATGCAAGAAGTATCCTCACAACTGGCATTATACCGTCAAACAGCTGAATTGGAGACTGGCACGAAACAACGAGAGCTTCAAAATGTGAAGGCTGAGCTTGAGCAGGCACGAGAGGACATTGAGAAGAACCGAGCCATGAATGAAAGCTTGAGGACCAATCTAGCCGAATCACAAACTCATTCGTTAGGACTGGAAACATCGTTAAATGCCATGAAAGGCAAGATTGGATTCCTAGAATCAAACAGTCAATCACAATCAGAGGCTTATGCAGAGATGGATAGAAGAATGCAGGAAGCACTTGCAAGCGCCGAAGAAAGCAAAGTAAAGCTACGTCAAGAAGAAACTTTACGCAGAAAACTGCACAACCAAGTCCAAGAGCTCAAAGGCAACATCCGCGTCTTCTGCAGAGTCCGTCCATCATTACCAACGGAAGCAGATGAGGCAGCCAAACTCAATTTCCCTGATCAAGAAGCAGACAGCAAAGAGCTTCTTATCACAGGTCCAGATCAGAAGAGCTCACTTGGTACTGTCACCGCCGCCAAACATGCCTTTTCATTCGATCGCGTCTTCAGTCCGACCTCGCAGAACTTAGAAGTGTTTGATGAAATCAGCCAACTAGTCCAAAGTGCCCTAGATGGCTACAATGTCTGCATTTTCTGCTATGGCCAGACAGGTTCCGGCAAGACATACACAATGTCGTCGTCGGATGGCATGATCCCGCTTGCTGTGCATCAAATCTACGATACAGCTAAAAACCTCGAGGACAAAGGCTGGACATACACCATGGAAGGCAGCTTCGTCGAGGTTTACAATGAGAACCTCAATGATTTGCTGGGCAAGGCAGAAGAACTAGACAAGAAGAAACTGGAAATCAGACATGACAATGCTGGCGGCAAGACGAACATCGTCGGCGTAGAAACTATGATGCTGGACTCGCCCGACATGCTCAAGTCGCTGCTGCAGCGAGCTGATGGAAACAGAAGCGTGGCGGCCACGAAGGCGAATCAGAGATCCAGCCGAAGTCATTCAGTATTCATCCTCAAACTACTTGGTGTCAACTCGATGACTGGTGAGCGTTCCGAGGGCACACTCAACCTCGTCGACTTGGCAGGTAGTGAACGTATTGGCCATAGTCAGGTCACCGGAGAGCGTCTGAAGGAGACGCAGAGTATCAATAAGAGTTTGAGCTGTCTTGGAGATGTGATTGCTGCTCTGGGACAAGGCAAGGATGGTGGACATGTCCCGTATAGAAATAGCAAGGTATGTTTACAAGCCTCATGCTCTCTATGGTTGATGAGATAAGTCGAAGAAGGCACTGTACTAACACTTGTATTAGTTGACGTATCTGCTACAACATTCACTTGGCGGCAACTCGAAAACACTAATGTTTGTCATGATAAGCCCGCTGCAGGCGCATCTGAGCGAGACGTTGACGAGTTTGAAGTTTGCTACAAAGGTATGTTTTCAGTATTTGGGAGGGCGTGAAAGTTATAGGGTATGAGGTCAGTTGACATTTATGACAGGTACACAATACGCACATCGGCACAGCGAAGCGTCAGGCACGCGTGTCTGGTTGAACTTCACACAATGGTCAACCAATTCTTTCGTATGAATCTTACATGGCGTTCAGGATAGTGTGAGGGAAGGAGCGAACAATGCTCAGGGTCAAGAGGATTTTTTGGAAACGTTTTCTGCTGTATTTTCTACGTCTTAGCTCATGAGAGGGGAGACCCCTGAGTGATCACGCTCGCAACGAGTTGACCAGAAGGAAGATTGCAGGACGAGAGACACTTTGTGACGAGTATAGACATGCACAATCAAACGCATGAACAATGGGTCATGCCTTCATTTGTGAAATCCTTGTTCCAGTGATAATATCATGGTGACCATGTTCATCTCCCTATCTGCTTTATCCTCGAAGTTCACATTGTCGTCGTGAATCTCCGTTCTGCCTCTTATTTGAAAGTTTCATAGGTAACTTCACATTGTTTTTGATAAAGAGATGTGGTGTTGTGTTTTGTATGCTATTGATTCGTGCCTGTATCGGGGTAGGACGTTGACGACGCAGAGCCTTGTATACTACACAATCCCTACCAAGATATGGTTTAAGCTGCTACCGCGCGACCAGGGGTGTAACATTTTCAACAACTGTATTGTTAGTATGTGAAATTGCTCCTTCTCCCTCTCGCACGCCAGGTCCGTCTCCCTATCGTCCATCTTCCTTCTTTAGTCGACGTGCTTCGTCTTCGATCATGCAGTCATCTCGTCCATCTAGCCCACCAAGTCACGTAGCAACCGATATGTCCACTTGAGTAGCAGTCAGTAGAATGTTATTTCTCTTATCCCATTGGCGTCTTCAGCAGGACACCGATCCTAGAAAGTGGATGGGGAATTGTTGCTCAGCGCTTGCGAGGAGTGTCTGGCGCAGATATCGATATAGGCGAATCCTTGAGGGCTTCCAGCTGCCAGCTCCCACTATAGGCAATTCTATGAGAGGACTAGGATCAGGAGGATCTACCGGGTGCGGTAGAACCTTCCTGGTCTGTATGCCACGAGCAAAGCAGTCTCGTCAAAGACTATGTTTTCCGGATGGGCACCAGCCTTTGAGTGCCTCGAGAACGCCGTTGAAGTTACACTCACGGATAGCTGCCATGAGCTGACTTCTCTACTCACTTTCTTCGAGGGCCCTCTGAACCACTTCTTGTGGTCCTTCCAGAAGTTCATTCAGCCTTTCAGGAGTGGGAGGTTGGGTTTCGCGTGATTCCAGGCGTTCCAGAATCCAGATACTCAGATCAAAGGTAGTCTCTGAGGACTTATCCTACGAGGGTTTGATTTTCTGGATCTGATCTATGACCTTTAACGCACATCTTCTTGATCGAAGCAGAGGTCCTATCATGAAACCGGGATGAGTTCTGCATTGCGCGATATAACGAGAAGTTTCTTCAATCCAGGCACATATTCGTATGATGAATACGGCTTGGAGCGCGTTTATACATCCTCAAGAACAATGATCCAGTCCTGCTCTTCAGGTGCCTCGTTCCCGATCCACCTGAGAAACTCCGATCGTGCTATGTCCACGTCCGGAACGGGTGGCTTCCAACAATGACCTTGTCCAAGGAGGGGAGTGGGAAAGTCGTCTTGTTTTAGCTCACATTATATATATAGCATTTGCACAGACTGGCACGAAGCCAGTAAAGACTCGGTGCACCATGCTGAGTCAATGGAGTGCGAACGTAGTTCTTATACGATACGCAAAGCACAAGTAGTACAAAAGAGAGTAATAAGTGCTATTGTTTGTTTGTGTGACCACGGCAAGGCAGTGACGAAGGACGTCGGCCGTTCTTCTTTTTTGAACTGCATGAAGCATGGTTTTAATATTGTTTACTGCATTATGTAAGTATGCACAGTCGGCGTGATGGTGATCCGACTACTTCTGTTCTGACTATATGTTACACGACCTCATCATGCTAAGAGAGGAGATCATTTCGCTTCGAACAGTACCTGAACCAGCCCGACGCCGTCGCAATGTCCATCCTCGTCAACCGTAAGCGCCAATGCTATACAAAGAGTCCCAACAATATGCTAGATGCTAGACGACAAGACAACCCATCCTCTAGTCATCATCCTCGTCCTCCTCCTTCTTCTTCTTGCCATCCTTGTCCTTGGACTTCTTTAGCTGGTCTTTCCAGACTTTGCTAGCCTTGTCTTTGTCAAGGTTCGGAAAGACTAGATCAAAGACATCCTGGTACCACTTAACTGGCTTGCCTTCAATATCTTCCTTGATGTTCTGTGAAATCACGTTAGCTCATTCGCTTTTTGACATAAACAATAGTCAAGAAAACTTACGTCTGGTAGTTCAAGCCAATCTGACATATTCGCGTCCGGGAAGATGATCATATTAGCACCAGCCCTCCTCGCAGCGACAGTTTTCTCCCTCAACCCACCAATCCTCAATACACGACCAGTCACGGTAAGCTCACCAGTCATGGCAATCTTGGGATCAAGAGGCTTGTCCAGTGCCAGAGACAAAAGCGAAGATGTCATAGTAACACCTGCCGATGGTCCATCCTTTGGTGTTGCACCTTCGGGACAGTGCAGATGCAAGCGTGCCTTTTCGAAGAAGCGGTTTTCAGGGAATTGGCGAGCCATAAGCGACTTAGCAAAGGAATAGGCAATGGTAGATGACTCTCTCATCACGTCCTTGAGATTTCCAGTGGTGTGTAGATCTCCTCGTGAGGAGTTGGATAGAGCGCTTTGTAGGATAGACTCAACATAAAGAGCTGCACCACCCATTGACGTCCAGGCTAGACCCATGGCAACACCGGGAGGAGTCACATCGTAGATCCTGTCAGACGTGAAGATGGGTGCACCAACGTAGTCCTTCAAGTTGTCCTTGGTGATGCTAACGTGTACCGAGTCTGGCACTGACAGCGCGATGCGAGGTGTTTCCGTGACTTCCTTCTCCATGTTGACCGGTGTTTCGGTAACGTCGGTCTCGTCCTTCTTTGACTCTTCTTGAGCAGCTTTGCCCTCAGTGGTGAGAGCCTTCTCTTCCGGAAGTGCTTCTTCGCCTATGTCTTCAATGATCTTCAATGCCGACTTGCGGTATACCTTCTCAATCTGCTTCTTCAGGTTACGTACACCACTCTCACGGCAGTATCGGTTGATCAAATCTTTGATAGCATCGTCCTCGAGTCTGACGTCCGCACCTTTAAGACCAGCAAGATCCTTGGCTGCAGGAGCAAGATAACGCTGTGCAATCGCCATCTTTTCGTCTGCGACATAACCAGAAAGCTCGATCATCTCCATACGATCCAGCAGAGGTCTAGGAATAGTGTCTGACTGGTTCGCTGTGCATACAAAGAGCACCTTCGACAAATCCACAGGCACATCCATGTAGTGATCTAAGAAAGAGTTGTTCTGCTCAGGGTCAAGCAGTTCCAGCAATGCCGAGGAAGGATCACCGTGTACACCTCTTCCAATCTTGTCAACCTCATCGATGAGAATGAGAGGGTTTTCGGTTTGACACTTCTTCAAGGCTTGGATGATCCTACCAGGAAGAGCGCCGACGTATGTACGCCTGTGACCCTTGATTTCCGCGACATCCGTCAAGCCACCAACACTGAAACGGTAGTATTGTCTATTCAAAGCACGAGCAATTGACTTTCCAATACTGGTCTTACCAACACCAGGAGGTCCTACGAAACAGATGATCTTGCCTTCGACTGTTCCTCGAAGTTTGCCAACAGCAATGAACTCCAGAATACGATCCTTGACATCCTTCATACCATGGTGATCCTCATCGAGGATAGTCTTCGCACCCTTGATACTGAATGTCTCGGCACTTCGCATACCCCATGGAATCTGTGTCAACCAATCGAGATAATTCCGCGTGACGTTAAACTCTGATGCGGCAGGCTCGAGCGAGCCAAGTTTGCTCAGCTCCTCGTCAAACACCTTTCGCACTGCCTCAGGCATAGCAAGCTTGTCTGCCTTGACCTTGAACTTCTCTACAAGCTTGTCCTTGCCATCCGACTCAAGACCAAGCTCTTTGTTAATAGCCTTGCGCTGTTCCATCAAGAAGTAATCTCTTTGTCTCTTTTGGATGCTGTTCTCGACATCCTTAGAGATCTTGGATTGCAACTGGTTGTTTACGAGCTCTTTCTTGAGTACGACCAATGCCTTCGATAGACGGTCCTCAATGTTTAGCGAAGCCAGTACTCCTTGCATCTCTGCAGCATCACCACCAGCAGAGACAGCAGCAGCAAAGTCTGCGAGACGTGCGGGATCGTCACCAACGTTGACAGTCTGGTTCATGGAGAACGTCGAAATCTGATCGCGGAAGAGTGAACTGAGGCCGGCAATCTCTCTGAACACGTTGATGATCTCTGCCGAGAGTGCTTTCACTGTAGGAGATTTCTTGTCCAAAGGCGCCTCCGTCAGATTCTCAACGTTCACCAAGCTCACTGGGTACTTGCTAAGGAAGGAGCTGGGCTTGAAGACTTGTTGTTGGGCATCTTCCGCTTTACCTTCATCCTTGGCATCCTTGCTGTTCTTGTTCTCCTCAAAGCTCGCCACAACGTTGCCAGCTTGGTCTTTCTCGGCAGATTCTTTGTCCCCTTGCTCTTGTGTCTGAACGTCGATCGTCCGTGGTGCCTCTGGCGTCTGTGCGGACTCGTCGGCATTATTCGTTAGGGAAGAGAGCTTGATTCTGCGGTGTGGGTATAGAACAGCTGTGATTGCCTTGTCGTCTCCTTGTACCGGGAAGGCGCTGGTAATCTGACAGAAAGTGCCAACATCGTACACATCGTCCACACTGCTGATCGTATCTTTATCTGCATTCTCGTCCTTGAAGAGAAAAGCTCCAATATAAGGTTGTCCTCTCTTGATCATTTCTTGTATGGCGGCCGATACTGCAGGATCTCGAATAGTAATGGCCTTGTAGAATCCAGGGAAAAGAGGTCTCTTTGCAATCGGTATTGCCATTACTTGAGGGTAGACGTCGGGAACTGTAGGTTTCGACAATGCCCTGTCATTACGGCGGCCTCGCCCCTTGCCATCGCCAGAACCTCCAGTGTCGCCTCCTTGTGCTCCAGCTGCACCCGCGCCACTTGCTCCTTCAGCACTAGCTGCAGATGCATTCTGTGATATTGGTGTAGGCTCTTCTACTCGAGTCTTTGCATCCTTCTCTTGCTGCTCCGCAATGCTGGCCTTAAGTTTCTCCTCGTTCTCTGCACTCTTTACCTCGTCTGTTAGTACCTGCTCAGCTGGATCATCCGATTCTGGTGGTTTGTCTTTGCGCTGCGCCGGAGAAGTGGTGAAGTGGCGAATTGTAGGGAAACTGGATCGAGGAAATGCGCCTGATATGTGGATGGTGCATGATGGGCAAGTATATGGGTTCAAGGCTCTTCGTGGCACTCTAGATGCTGGTGATCTAAGAGCATTCGAAGCTCGTCCTAATGCGGAGCATCGCCGGGGAATCATTGCTGTGTGTAAAGAGTGAAAACGAGAGTGGCGAGGATACAGCAATACTAGACAATGACAATGCAATCTCCAAATGAAACAAAAGTAGGGACAAAGTAAAGTAGTTGATCGTATACAGGTGGCGTTGAATCGCCTTTCCTCGTGCTTCTACAGATTATCAAACCTCTATGTATGACGACAGCCGTTATGCTTGGCCCCTATCCCGTACTATCGCTCATTTTGCTAACGACTAACGTCAGGAAACAAGACGTTCCGACATTCAGTCTTGTATAATCGCCCTTCAAAACAGCTGCCTTCGACTGCTTGATCACCTTACTCTCAAGGGTGAATCATGACGAACCTTCCGTCTCCATAACTCACTTCCACCCACCCAAACCTGCCCAAGGATCTTGTGCTTCTGTATTGTGTTGTGGTTGCTGACCATAAGGATGAGCTGGTGGAGCTCCATACTGCCCAGTCGGTGGTACAGGAAAGGTTTGCGGCCGCGTAGCGCCAGGTGGTGGAGCTGGAGGAGCGTAGCCTCCTGGCGGCGGATACAGCTGAGGAGGTGGTGACATATATCCGTGTCCTGTATGAGGTGGTGGAGGACTCATCGGTCCGTAGTTTCCAGGATTGTACGGGGCTTGCGAATTAGGACGAGCTGCAGGTGGATGCGGATACCCTGGTGATGTGACTGGAGGCTGCTGTCTTGGAGGGGGGACAGCGCCGTATGGTGGTGACTGCATTGCATATGGCGTAGGTTGTGCAGCATATGCAGGAGCTGGAGTACCAGGATATCCAGGCTGAGGTGGTGGTGGTGGCGCCGGTCGGTGTCCTAGAGTCTGTGAAGGTGGTTGCGGACTACTCACATTCATGCGGCCCATCAAGGCTTGCATTCGTTCTGTGTCTGTGTTCGCTTGTCCGTTGCCACCAGTCGTCTTCTTGCGCTCTATTTGCTGCAACAGATCTCCTCCCTCTGACTTTCTGTTGCCCACGAAAGATTCCACATTCAGCGATTGACTGTCGATGGTATTCTTGATATCCGAGTAGAACTTCTGTGCTCGCTCGAGACCAGTACGAAGATCATTAAATCCTTGATGCACCTTACGATATCGATTGAGCACGCTGCCACGCTGTCTCGAATATATCTCATATTTGTTCTGTTCAGCTCGAACCCTTTTGTCCTGGAGCAACTCGCTATACACTCTGGTAAGCTCTTTGAAGACGGACGACTGTTTGTGACTGGCCTGCAGAAGCCGAACTTGAAATGGTCTGAACTTCTCCAGCTCCACCTTGAAAAGCTGGTTTTCCTGGTTGCCCACAGCCTTCTTGGCGTGAATCAGGATGTGTGATATGTCGTCGGTGTGGACCTGTTGATGTTAGACTTTCCTTCGTACCGGTATAGTTCAATTGGTACCTTTTCCTTAAGATCCTTCAGCGTTTGTGCTCGTTCCCGTTTGATCAGATTGAGCTTCTTTACAAGGTCTTCCACGTGAGCGATTTGTTCAACAACAGTCGTGCCTCCTTCTTCGAAATCATCGCCAAGCAAATCACCGTCAGGTGATGTCGGCGACATTATACCATTGCCTTGTCCTCTTGCAGCACCTGCTTTCAGCAACGCGCGCTGGTAAAGAACGTCCGCTTCGTCAGCATGACCAGCTGACCGCATCTCCTCGAAATCTGTTTCATTTTCTCGTAGTGTACTTTGCAATTGGCCATCACTGATAGCTGCCTCATCGAGTGCCTTGCGATAACTTCGGATGTCGCTTCGTAATGTTGCGTTTAGCCTAGAGCTTGGCTGCTGAACCCACTCGCTACCATATCGTGAGCGCATCTTCTCACACACACTTTCTTCCATATCGAGTTGCCTTGAGCTCTTATCTAATGCCTCGAGCATGACTGTCTTCTCACTACCGAGCTGCTCAAGGTCCTGTCCGAATGGTGGATAGCCTGCCAGATCTTGACACCACTGCCGGAACTCTTCATCTACGACCAGGTCAGTTTCCATCCCACCTTTTAGCACATTCAGACTGCCTGGGAGCTTCAGATAGTCGAGACTAGCCGCCATTTCGCTATTGGCCTGCTCAGCACGTTCATTTTCCGCTCTCAACATCTTTGCCTTCTCCTCGTCGTATAAACTGGCAGATTCTGTGACTGACATTGGCACAATTCTTTGAAAGATATCTGGTCCAATAACTCTTTGCACGTCCTGCCCCTGGTAGATATCGTTGATAGGTATAGCTTTTGCAGCAGCCAACTTAGGCACATCTTTTAGCGACGCCTCATTGGGTATCACGTCGTGGTAGATAAAGTCATTATCTTTATTGAATTCGACCACCTTTGCTTGAATATTGGCCGTGATCTTCTTTGCCATGTCTGACAAAACTTGCGCGGCATCGGACGGTATATGCGATATGCTCGACGGCGAGCTAGGGAAACCATACGCCAGCTTAGTTGCTTCTTTGGCATGCTTTCCTGCTACTTGTAGCCTTGCAATCGCAGAACCATGCGCATTGGACTCATCATCAGTGAGTGCTTGGTAGTATTGAGCAACAGCATTGTAGTGAGCTGCTTTGAATTGCGTCAATTGTAACCAAACTCTCTCGAATACAGCTTTGTTCACATTCTCCTGCATTCCTTCAATTGCTTGATTGTATAAGAAAGCCATCTGGCCCGCAAGCTTGGCTATGATATTGACTTTTTTACCGTCCACAACCTGTTTGTCGAAGAAGACTTCCTGCGCTTGTGCCAACATGATTGTAATCAAGGTCTTGATAGTGTCGTTGTGGAGATCTGTGGATGGAGCATGGAGGAAATTCTCATTGATATATGTATACATGCCAGCGGAGGCCTGGAAAGAGTGATATGCAGTCTTTACTCCAACATCTTCATGGCGATTCTGCGCTGCAGCAAGACATGACAGCACTGCGGCTATATTGAATATTATGGAGGCTTTCTCGAATGCCAGAGAATGTTGTGAGGTTGGTATTTGTGTGAATGCATCGTGCCTGATCTTGGTCAACCTCTGCAATCCTATAGGATGCCTCCGTAATGTCTTACCAGGTAAACGATATCTTGATGTGGTTCTCGTCGACTGGAAACCGTAGGTCCAGGTTCTCAAGCTGATGGAAGTATCTATAAAGCAGATCTCGTCCAGCAGCAGTGTCTGTCCCAGCGCCTCTCATATCTTGCCGCAACCTGTTCAGAGTTGCGCACTCCTCAGTGTATCTGTCTGGATCGTCACCATAGTTGTGCCTGATGTAGTTCTTGAGAGGTTGAACCCAGTCAATCTCATTCGTCAGCTTGACCGGGCACGAGATCATGGGTGTCTGCATCTTTGTGGCTCAGACACAAGGCCTGTGTGTCGCTAGCTTTCGCAGGATACCGAATGAAGTTGACAATGCAAGTTATCTCATTCTCTTGCACTTTGGATGTGGGGTAGTACAACGTGGCGGATGACTGACGCGGCGCTTAGGTTCCTCTTATGGTATTGGGATAGACGGACTGGTCATGTCGATGCGGACTCATACAAATCAAAGCAAAGATGCAACGCTTCAAGTTTTAGGTATTGGTAAAAGACACACTGTGTCAAATGGCGACAATGCTCCCCGCAATACCCTGACACGTGCCTGAATCTGAATGCCAAGATTCGATCGCCATCCGTTTCATCTTGTGTTTCAGGTTTTCGAGTTTGCCATCATTCTCACACTTCAACTACGAAACATGAATCAAGATACAGCGTTACCGCGCATCGTGATTACGTACTGCACACAATGCCGCTGGATGTTACGTGCAGCTTATGTATGCTTATCTTATGTCAATTCTGAAAAAGGCTTGAAAAGGCTTGAAAGACGAACGAAGGAAGCTAATTTGCTATGTACCGCTTAGTTTGCCCAAGAGCTTTTGAGCACCTTTGGGCTTGCTATTGGCGAGATTGCGCTTGTTCCCAGCACTGGTGGGCTCTTCAGCGTCACTTTGACGTATAAGCCACTGCCGGAACAGATAGCAGAAGGGCCACCGAATGATGAGCAACAGCAGGACTTAGATGTTCGCACTGTTCTACTATGGGATCGTAAAGCAGAAGGCGGCTTCCCGGAGACCAAGGTGTTGAAGCAACGAGTGCGAGACCACATTGAGCCTAAGAAGGATCTGGGACATTCGGATGTCGGTGGAAAGAAGAACAAAAGTGTAGAGTCTCAGCCTGAAGAGAGTAGTGATGAAATGCTCTTGGGGAAGGAACAGAAGAAACTGGAGGACTGTGCAACGTGCCCGTGAGGTGTGTCAAGTATGCAGGCATATGCTGAGAACCGCCAAGAAGGATGAGGCAGTGCTGGCTAGGGAGTGACTCTGCATGAGATGCAGACATAGCATCGATGAAGAGTCGTCTTTCAAGAGGTGTCTCAACGACGCTAGCATATATATAAATATGCTTGTAATCATCAATCATCTACACGCGCTTGCTGTGAAAGGGTTGGGCCGACCAACGGTTATCAACGCCAAGCCCGACCTCGAACTCCGATCTGCAGACAATCGAAGGTGTTTATTTGTTTCAACCCGGACTTTCACTACCTCTCGCCTGCTTTGGTTCTTGTCACTCGTTCCCAACTACTTGCCGCCATGTCCTCCATCTGTCAGGTGTGCCGAGCTTCGACTCGCATCGTGCGCCGCAAGACCGCAATCACTTCGAGAAGTCCGTAATCACATCGGCTTCGCCGACGAGCAAGAGAAGGAGGTGGTATTGACCAAAGCTATAGGCTTCTCCCATACACCGGCGCCATGTGCTGCCTCCAACTTTTCGATGCCTTCGCTATCACCGACTATGACGGAAGGAAATATTGCAAGTTGGAAACTGAAAGAGGGTATGCTGGACACAGGAAGAGCTGCAAAAGACATGGTGCTGATCTGGGGAACTAGGCGATTCATTCTCTGCTGGTGATGTGATACTAGAGATTGAGACTGACAAGGCCACTATGGACGTGGAAGCACAAGATGACGGTATTCTGGCTAAGATCACGGTATGAACAAGACGAACAACTAGATCAGTAACAGGGGGTCTGACTTTGGTGAATAATAGATGCAGGATGGCTCAAAGGGTATCAAAGTTGGCACTACAATTGCCGTCGTCGCAGAGTCTGGCGATGATATATCCTCGCTCGAAATGCCTGCCGAAGAATCCTCCAACTCCTCTCCTATACCATCTCCATCAGAAGAGAAGAGCTCTTCCCAGCCTGACAAGTCCAGCGACACAAAGACAGAAACACCATCAAAGTCGTCCAGCAGTTCTAGCGAACAAACCTCGGCCTCCAGCTCATCATCTCACAGTCACCCCTCTAACCAAAAGTACCCTCTCTACCCCTCCGTACAACATCTCCTCAACACCAACGGCATCTCCTCCTCCGAAGCCTCCAAGATCCCTGCCAGTGGTCCAGCAGGGCGTCTGCTTAAGGGTGATGTTCTCTCCTACCTTGGCAAAATCGCAAAGGACTACTCTTCGAGTCAATCTGATCGTCTCGTCAAACTCAGCCACCTCGACCTTAGTAACATCAAGATCAGGACACCAGCTCCTGCAAAAGCCGCAGAAAAGCCTGCAGCCAAAGCAGCTGTGCTGGAAGACGTCGCGACAGAAATCGCAGTACCAATATCGCTTGCAGCTGTATTTGCAACACAGAAGAGGATACAAGAATCACTCGGCTTGGTCCTGCCGCTCTCAACATTCATTGCACGAGCATCTGAAATTGCCAACGAAGAGCTACCGCGCGCAAATGGTGGTGCTCTATCTGCCGAAGAATTGTTCGATGCAGTACTTGGTCTTGACAAGGTGAAGGGCCGCGCCGTAAGCCGTGGACACTACATACCGCAGATTACAGCACTACCGCCAGTTGGCTTGGCTGCCGGCCTAAGTGCAGCTACATCTGCAAAAGCAGCGAAGAAACTGGACATTTTCGATATCTTGGCTGGAAAGAAGGCGAAGCCCACAAGAGCCGCAGTGGCTGGACCAATAGGGATGGCCACTGGTGCTGCTGGAGCAACCAATGTCTTCAGTGTCAGTGCGAAGAAGGGCGAGGAGAAAAGGGTGAAGACGTATTTGAAGAGGGTGAAGACTGTGCTTGAGATTGAGCCTGGCAAGTGTGTGTTATAGAGTTGACCATTCCAGGCATATAAGGGACTAAGGACACTAAGGAAAAGATGGGCTGGCATACGGAGCTATCACGGAATGGAAGCTATAAGCAGGCTAAGAAAGTCCGTTGGTTGAGACTAGAAGGTCGAAATCGATCAAGGGAGGCGGGGTCCTCAACACTATAGCATATCAATCTTTCAAAAATCTTGCAAATGGACAGCGCTATCTGTTTACCGTTACTGGATTTCCACACAGATAGGATATCGCATTTCAAAGCCAAGGAAATTCGTCAATTCATGAAGACTATGTAATCGTACATTCATTCCTCCACCGGCTCCTCCTTCACCACAACCTCTCCCTCCACACTTTCCTCCACACCACCATCCTCACCCTCCTCACCAACCCCCGCCAACAACGCACTCTGCCCACCCTTCCCCCCAAGAACCTCCTTAACAATCCTCCTGACCTCCCTAGTGCCATCCTCTCTCTTAACAACAACGGTCTCAACAACCCTCCTCCCCTTCGGCCTAACCTCCTCCGCAAAAATCACCGTCTCAATGCCCGCAGGCACAACTTCCTCCTCTCCCATCGGCAAACTGTCCACATCAATCTCCATGCCCAACAAACTCTTCAGAATAACCTCTGCTCCTGCCTTACTCATCACCACATTGGCCTCCCTACACCTCTCACTACAGCAACATTCCAAACATCCCTCGAGACATTTACACGCCACAACCCGCTCGTGCGCCTGCACTAGAAGCAGATCCACGAATTCAAACGCTTTCGTGCTGATGCCACTGCCATATGCGCCTTTCCCCGCGGTACCGCTGCCTTTTGCGTCGTAGAAGGTCAACCGGGCGGGACGCTTTCGTTTCGTTTCCTTCTTGGCGAGTTCCTTCAAGCTGTTTTTGCATTCGGTGCGCACGTCACCCGGCATGCTGACGACGTAGTTTGGCATTAGCGAGAGGACGGCGTGTTCGGCGGCGTGGATCGCAGCTGCGATGTTCAGGCGGCGGGATTGCAGGATTTCGATTGCAGAGCGTGGGACGTCGAGCCACATGCCTTTGCTGTAGAGCACGATGGGCGGATTGTCGACTTCCACGGCGTCGAGGATGCGGCGGCGCTTGTCGAGTTTGAAGAAGCCGAAGACGACTTGTGTGACTTTGATATCGCCGAAGAAGGCACGGGAGAGACTGGGCGTGGGTAAGCGCCGGATGGCTTCTGTTTCGACGGGGTCGACGTCGACGTAATCGCGTTGTTGGGTGACCCAGTCTACGTTTACGCGCTCGACTTCGGCGAGCATGCGAGTTTGCGAGAAGGATTTTATCAGGTAAGTTAGGCCTTGGTGGAGGAAGATGCCGCCTTCGTAGATGGTGAAGAAGGCGCGGGAGGCTTCGAGTTCTTCGAGGACCGTGTTTAACCCGCCGGTTGTGTTGATGACGGCGAAGTGGTCGTCTTCTGTGTCGCGAATGGTGACGAAGCGGGAGGGGTGCGGGAGGAAGCGGTCTGCGCAGTGGTAGTAACCTAGCGCGTCGGGGGGTGGCATGCGAGTTTTGCAGGTTTCGAGGAGGAGTGGGCCGAAGTAGGTCGTGTCTTCGAGGGGACGGATGGGCATTTCGAAGGCGGCGCATTGCATGTGGCCTTCGACTACGAGGAGGTTAGTCAGATCGACTTGAAGTTCGCAATTTGGGCGCGTGAAGATTTCGTCCGGGTTGTCCATAAAATATTGGTCAGTTGGGAAACAGTCGCCGACCAGGACGGAGACGGAGTCTTTGTTGCGGCGACCCGCGCGCCCAGACTGTTGGCGCAGGTTGGCGATTGTGTAGGGGAAGCCGACGGTGACCACGGCGTCGAGAGAGCCAATGTCAATGCCGAGTTCGAGGGCGTTTGTCGCTACAATGCCGACAAGCTTGCCTTCGAACATCTCTTTTTCAATTCGACGACGGTCTTGTGGCGTGTAGCCGCCGCGATAAGACATTACCCTTGCCATCACTTCTCCTCGTTCCAGTGTCTTGAGCTCAGCGTTGACGGCGTTGAGGAGTAGTTCACAACCTTTTCGGATTCGACAAAATGCGATTACTCTTACTCCTCTTAAGATAAGCTGGCAGAACAGTTTCGCTGCTTCTGCCATTGTGTCTCCTCTACCAGATGTCGGATCACCAGGATCTTTGAACGGAGTATTCCAGCACACAAACTCTTTGCGCCCGGATGGTGATCCATCGAAATCTGTCAGCTTGACCTCATCAACGCCAAAGATGGTCTTCATGTGGTCTTCTGGGTTGGCCACTGTAGCCGAGCAAGATATGAACTTGACGTGGCGATTTCCTACAGCTGCACATATCCTGCGAAGTCGTCGCATGATAAATGCTACATGAGAACCAAACAAACCATTATAAACGTGCAGCTCATCCACGACGACATATTTTAGATTCTGCAGAAATGTTCGCCATTGTTCTTCTTGGGGCAAAATGGTGATGTGTAGCATGTCAGGGTTGGTGAAAATAATTCTACCCTCATCACGAATGTAGTTGCGATCTGTTTTTGCAGTATCTCCATCGAATGTCTCGCATACAACATCTTGTAGACCTTCCATGAAACCAAGCATATCCTTGAGACTTCGTCGCTGGTCTTGAGCTAAAGCTTTCGTGGGGAAGATGTACATGGCACGAGCAGCTGGGTTCTGCTCAAGCTCATGGAGAACCGGTATTTGATAGATGAGAGACTTGCCAGAAGAAGTGGACGTTGCAACGATAACATTGTGGCCTTCATAGAGATTGTTGATCGCTTCAGCTTGATGGGCGTATAACTGGGTAATGCCCCGTGTATTGTACAATGCATTAACAAGTTGTTGCGAAAGGGTGAATTTGAGCTCGCCATATATGGGTTCCTGAGGATCAAACACTCGATGACCATCTGGCACAATCTGACCACTGTACCATTCCAACGTCTTGATTTCATCGAGTATCTCTGGTACTGTTTTGCGCTCTTGTGGTATGGAAGGTGGCAATGGTGCTCGACGTTCCTGCTCTTGCTTTTCCGTGGTATCAGATGGGACCGGCACGTAATCGCGACTTTGTTGTTCCAGCAATAATACAGGATCAATTGATTCTTCAACTGCTCGATTGAGGAATGCGTTTATTGCGGAAGTGAATTTATTGTTGCGCTTTTCGATTAGATTGAGCATCTGCTTCTGACTATATACAGGCATCTTGAGCTCTTCTTGTCGCAGTTTCTTCGTCGCCTTTGTTGGTTCTCCCGTCTTCGAGTGTTGCACCTGACGCTTGAGATCTCCGTCGATGAACTCGAATAGTAGAACTTCTTGATCTTCATCTTTGTTCTCGCCTGCACCCAGACTGTCCAGAGGTGGAAATTCGCCAACTTTTCTGTATTTATGACCTTGTTCTGCCCCGAGCAAATTGACCTGCAATTGTGATTCGCTGACATAGGCAAAAGTGATTGCTTGTGGTATAAGGACTTTCATTTCTGCTATATCTTGTATCGTGAGGGGTCTCTTGGTGTGGCTCTCTACGGTAGATTTGATGTTGTCGAATGTCGTTGCCAGATGCTTTCGAGTGCAGATAAAGGTAAATGTCAGGTTCAGTGCTCGATGTGTTTGGGAGAGTCGTGCAAAGTGTTCTGGCCAGGGAACTGTTGTTTCAATCATTGTAGAAGACCCGTGTCGTTTCAGCGAGGCCTTGCCACCCTTTCCTGTACGTCGAGGTTTTGCGCCGCCATCTGCCGTCTTGGTAGGTACAGTTGTTGTTGTTGTTGTTGTTGTTGTTGTAGATGCACTGTCTCCATCCTGGCCATCCTCTACGCCACCAGCATCAGCCTCTTCAGGCACATCCGTTCTCTTCCTCTTCTTCGTCCTCACCACCTGCTCTGAGACTGTAGCCGCCTGCAACTTCACCATGTCAGTGGCCAGACAGAAAGCAAGACACCACTCGTCGACGAGAAGTATGTTTTGTGGCGCGTGTACTGACGTCGAAGGTCAATCACATTGCCTGATTGGGACGCACGTGTTGAGGCTAGCCCTCTATTCAGGAACAGGAACAGGAACAGGAACAGGAAGATGAAACAACGTCAATCATTCAAGAGCAAAAGCAACTACAAAGATCAACACGAGATGGCGACCACTGCAGAATACCCTATGTCACCCCCTCGATCTCCGTCACGCCTTCCAAGCCCCCCGCCACCTGTCGAAGACTTTACTGGCCCGCAATCTCCAGCACTAAATACTCCAGAAGATGTAACCCACGAAGCTCCATCTGCGCAACACAAAGATGCTGCTTCACGAAGGATAAGGCCGGGTACGAAAGCTGCAGACATGGCCGACGGACCACCTTTAGTCGAGCTCTCCGAAGTACACCACCATCTTCCACGCTACACCCACACCCACGTCCAACCGCTAACACCATATCCTAGATCGACTCAGCCTTCCAACTCACCGAACACCTCAAAGCTCTTCACCATCACTACACACATCCTACCTCCACTAGAATCAGCCCTCTCAGCAAACACCAAGCTCTCCTCCTCTCCACACCACCTCCAGGTATCGACCGTGCTTTATGGCTCTACGAACTCTGCCGCTTTCTAGTGCAAAAGATAAACTCAATCATCACTTCTCTCTTCGCCGACACACCTCCTTGCTCCTCCACAACCTGTCCCGAAATGCGTGCTTCGGAATGGCAATACCTTTGCGCCGTCCATGATCCACCAAAAGCATGCTGCGCAATCGACTACTGCTGCCATACTCTAGACTGGGCAGCCAACGTGCTCACATCACCCAAACACTTTCCCTCGCGTCTGGCTCTTTCAATAAGCAACAACAATACCGACACAAACGCATCTTCAATAACACCATCACCGTCCCCAGTCCCGCAACATCAAGTCCGCTCCCTCACCAACATCTTCCGCCGCATCTACCGCATCTTCGCACATGCATGGTTCCAGCATAGCGAAATGTTCTGGCGCATCGAACACAGCACTGGTCTTTACGTCTTTTTCAAAACAGTCTGTGACGTCTACAGCTTGATTCCAGCAGATAATTACACCATTCCCGCTGAAGCCGAGGGTCTCGACGCCGCATCTTCATCCAACGACGACAACGAATTTTCGCGGAGAGAAACAGGACAACACAGTGAAGATGAAGACAGCAGCACAACGCAACAAGCCGTGTCAGGCATCCTGAGACGACCAACAGAAAAAGCGCATTTAGTCGACGCGAGCGCGGCTTCAGGAACGGTAGTAGCGGCGGGAAGCGCAGCAGCGAGACGGCATAGGCGAGACGCAAGCAAGACGGCGCCTGTGGAAACCGTGGTTGAAGAGGCGGAAGAAGAGGGTGACGTCGATCCCAGGATATGTGACTATGATCCTTCGTATGACCCTACGATAAGGCCGACAACGTTGCATGATTCGGCGACAGCGGTGGTAGTGCCGCAGGTGAAGCAGGAAGGGAATAGCGGATTCCCCGACTTTGATGAAGAAGAGACAGAAGAGCAGGAGAACGCAGAAACGACGAAAGCATCAGAAGATGCACATGACGATGTTGATGGTAACGCCTCGGATGCCGAAACATTGGTCGGATCATCAAAGATTGGAGACGAATTACCTACAGCGGATTACAATTAAGTTGATTTCGACGTGCACATCGCAAACGCAGCGGCGCGGCTGATGCATGCAGCCGGGTTCCCAAAGTGACGTGTTAAGCAAGAGTTCGTATCCTTACATACTCTAGATGAAAAGCCGATTAAACACAGCCAGGGCGCGCGCGATAGCTCAAGACATTGACGTAGAAAGACCGATAGGCAAATAGACACAAAAAGCCGGATGACAAGTGTAACTCGATATTATGCTAGCAATATCCTTGGTAGATAGCTACAATTACTACTGCCTCCCTGATCGGCATATTCAAGACGGTACACTAAACACTAAAGTCACATCGAATCTCTTTATTTACCCCTCACTCATCACCACCTCTTCCCATTCCCACCAACCTTGGTAGTAAACTCTTTCAGCGAATCCGCCTGACTCGGCAACGGTGCTCTCTTCCTTCTCGGATCATTACTCGCACCATCAGCATCGCCACCAAAACCTTGCATGCCTGGAAATCCGGGTATTGGTGGTGGCAGAAAACCTGGTGGAAGCATTCCCGGTGGAGGCGGGGGAAAGCTACCTGGAGGTGGTGGAGCTCCAAAGCTACCAGGAGGAGGAACCTGTCCTTGCTTGAAAAGTGCAGACAGATCAGGCATTCCTCTACCGTCGAGTGGTAACGACGGCGGCGGATATTGTGACATTGGTGGTGGTATTGTTGACATGCCTGGTAAGAGATTCAGTTGTGCACCACCCATTGATGTGCCATCGCCTATGCCAGGGAGAGGAGCCATCATCATTCCAGGCAGTCCTGGCAGACCTGGTCTTTGCGGGGCCATCTTCTGATCTTCGAGTCCGTCATCCTCATCTGCCTCTTCGTCATCATCGTTGTCGCGTGCGTGCTGCTTACGTTTGTTGCTTGAGTAGGTGCCTTGTGCTTCAGCTGCTGCGTCGCCGAGATGGTAGCGATCGCGGTAGTACTCTGTGTCTCCTGGTCGGGGACGTGTCCAGAAACGAGTGATGCGGTCGTTAGAACCAGAAGCGAGGATGTGACCGAGTGGATGCCAATCGAGTGCCCAGATAGCAGATTCGTGTGCATGAGGGACTTTGTGGGCTGGGAATATGGATTGCGCAGGCGCATTGGTAGGGTCGATACTGTCGTATGGCGAGACTGTGGGTGTAGTGTTATCGGGTGGATTTGGTTCATCGAGGAGGTAATGGTGAAGTGCACCATCTGCACCGCCGGTTGACAAGAGAGAGCTATGAATTGGATGCCAGGTCAACGTCATGATGTCGCGTTCGTGGCCTTTCAGTAGTAACACATCTCGCATCATTCGGAGGTCGAAAATGCGAGCTGTTTGATCTTTGGCGCAAGTTGCAAGAAGATGACCTTTGACTGGCTCGAATGAAGTCTTTGAAATCATATTCTTGTGTCCATGCAACGTTGTGAGGCAGCGACTAGTGCGTGGATCCCATAGTTTCACTTGGTGGTCTTTCGAACCAGATACGAGCAGACCTTTTTGAGGATGCCAGTCTACCGTCTTTGCGTCCCAGCCATGACCAGTCAGTGTTGATTCTTCGCTCCCTCGCGAGAAGTCCCAGATCTTGAGAGTTGCATCATCCGAAGCCGTGACGAATTTCGAGTCGTTGGGTGCAAAGGCAAGGTCTCGAATTGGTGCCTCATGAGCTTGAATTGCTTTGACGTTGTTGAAATTCGGTTGCCAGTACTTTATGACTCCGTCTTGGTCTGCTGACACAAGCCAGTCATCACTGTGAGACCACACTGCGGCACGGATAGCAGACTCGTGAGCCTAGAGAAGACTTAGTTATGAACCAACCGAACGTATCTCAAAGAGTTCTCACCGACATGATCGTCTCAAAGTTGAAGCTCATACCATTCCATAGCGTAAACTCTCCACTACTGGAACCTGTCAATAATCTTCGACCTTCTGGTGTCCATTTGACAACATTGACAGGGTGCTTGATCTTGTTTAGCGATGAATGAAGATGCTTGGCTGGTATTGTCTCCGCTGCTTTTGTAATGCGCGCAAGTGGAGGAAGCATCTGGTAGTGTTAGATATCTGGATTAATAACATGGTGCTTTTACATACATCAATTATGTAACTTGCACTAGGTCGTTCTTGTTCCATTCGTATACGGCCCTTCTTGCGATGCCGTATCCATTGCACCATCGAGGAGCCATAGTCTGTCGTCGGTCCTGAAGCGTGTGGTGATTAGCAAAGGTATATGGATATTTGATGGACAATGATGTTGTGCTACTCTTGGTGCCACTCTCTCGAGCACGAGACATCACCTTAAGGCGCCACAAGTGGTCCATCATAAGTTTCTAGATGCAATCTGCTGATTCGAACACTAATGAGCAGCAGAAATATGCTGATACGCATTCGGCATGAAGTCGACGCGCTACTTGGCAGCTACAAGCAAATGGCAGGAGCGATGCACACCTCACTTCTGCAACTAACGACAGAGTCAAAGAAACAGGAATTTGCTCAACCTACTTCGTGGTCTACCAATCTGTATGTGGTATCTTCCTGCTCCCGCTATTCCTTCATAATTCGTAACATATCTGTGCTCGCCATCCGCAGCCATTGTGCACTATAGCACGCCCACTCAGACGCGTAAACAGTATAGAAACACCACAAGTCTCCTGATGTATACCGTGACACTCAAGCAATTCACGTGTTCATCATTGGTGTAAGACTGGCAACCTATGCTTATACTCTGTAAGTAGCAACCTTGTCGTCCTCAACCTGGCTTGGCGCTACCCTACGGGGTCATGATTACTAATCTTCCTGCACCTCACTCTTCAGGACTACTATCAATTATATACACATCAAGCCTCACATAAGAAGAGCAATTGGTGGTCTTCACGATAAGCTACTTTCGGCTACGTCGATTGGATTCGAAACATTCTAACTCCGCTATCATATCTTACATAAGGCAGCCAACGCTTCCTTCGTCGACGTCTTCGTATCCTTGATCAAGCCCGCAATCTGCTTGAACCCAGCATGTTTCGCATCGCCCATAATCTCATATATCAAGCTCTCACTCGTCGTCACTCTGGCACCTTCCTGCCTCAGTCTTGCCAAGGCTACACTCCTCTCCTCCGCATTGCAACTGCTCACAGCATCCTGCACAACGTAGACATTGTGACCTCGTGCCAGCAAGTCCAGGCTAGTCTGGAGCACGCAGATATGCGTCTCAATGCCAACGATGATACAGTCCAGCTTACCTCCCATATCTCCCTCTAAGAATTCGACTGCTTTTTCTACCTCAGGCACCATCATCGAAAAGGCAGTCTTGTCGCAGTGAATCAATGTCTCGTATTGTCCCTCGCCCTCTTTTGCTTCTCCATTATTGCCTTCTTGTTGTTGTTCGTCTTCCTTCCCTGTGGGACCGGCGTCCAGGCGTAGTTCGGCGCATGTTTCGCCTAGTCGTGCTCGGTTTTGTGTGGTGCACAGGATTGGAATATCGAGAATTGTAGTAGCACGAAGGAGCTTGGAGGTTGTGGCTAGGACGGTGGAGAATTCGTGAATGGCGGGCTTGAACTTTTCTTGGAGATCGCAGATGCTGCAGGCATGTGTTTAGTATCTGAAGGTGGACAGCGGGAGTGTAGCAGCTTCTCAAAGTAGTGATAATATTGAAGACATACAAGAGCACAGGACGTTCTAAACACGAGGTGAGGTCAGCTTCTCGCTATTCGTGCGGTTCGTGCCGAGGGACGTGTGTGCACATACTTGTTCTTCTGGAGGACGACATTCTAATGGCAGAGTAAGCTCGATTGAACAGTCTAGCAGACGAAGGATGTGGCTGGCGTGAAACGAGAGTGGGGATAGTCAGTATATGCAGCATGGCATGGCTCGAGGTCCGTCGGCTGTGACTCGGCGCTGCTCGGGGTACTCATCCCGAGTGTGGGGAACCGAACGCCGAGCTCAGGCACAGGAACGTGGAGGATCAACATAAACATGCTTGTTTTAGATATCAATCTGTTCCATCATAGATTATAGAATCTGATATTGTCATACTGGAATGACTGTGACTGCGTGATCTCAATGTTCCTAGAGTGCGGGGCTATACTAGCTTGAAAGCTTCCATCTATGCGTTTTACATTGCATCTGTGCGATTAATCTCTGAATGCTGTCTTGCCTTCATGAGTCGCTTCTTCCAGTCATGCATGTCTGCAAGTCTGGTTGCTTCGCTCATCCTACCAAGCACATGCTCTCCTGGAAAGCAACAGGTAAGGCTAATGCTGTATCCTCCAGAAAAAAAAATCGAAGACCATGACTGCTACTCAAGGAAGACTATGGTGAGGCTCCCATGAGCCCTCAAGCAATTGAAGGTCAAGGACAGAGAGATTGAAACAGGAGAAGACACTGGAGCAATGAGCAAAAGCAATAAGCAGAGACTACCTAGGGATATATTACACACCATTCCATTCAAACACTCAGCCACCAGACCAAGCCACATCCAAACGACAAGTCAGAAGAGAACTATTGATACAATGAAAAACTCACTCAACCGCCTTTCCACTTTGCCCAATCCGTACGAAAATCTATATCTATTCTGAAGTCCAATCATACACATCACAATCTGAGTCGATCAAATCTATTCACTACCCCAATGAGAAGGGTCCAGCAGCAGCAGACTCCTCGGACTTTCGTTCGAACATCGCATGGACATTGTTCGGGCCAAAAGATCTGCCCGTCTTCTCGGAGATGTATTGGCTGACGAGTGTCCAGCGCACTTCATATCTGCTGCCAACCTTGACTGTAGCGAGGGGAATGCCCTCGAACATGGCTTCGATCTGAAGGAGGAGATAGTATGTTAGTCTGAGTTGTGAAGTAAGGTGAGGTAGGGATGATAGAAGTGGATGTTGATGAGATGTGTGTGATGGAATGTGAGTGACTTGGATAAGTTGAGACAGGAGGGAATGTTGGGTTGAAAGGTGAGTTGAAAGATATGTGACAGACAAAGTAAACGATAGTGTAAAAGTAGTGACAGAAAGGAGGACAACAAGAAACAGACAATGGAGAGGAAGGAGGGAGATAAAGCAGAAAGTTGAAGAAAATGAGAAACCAGGCAGGAAAGGGAGTTCAACTTACATGTACATCTTCCCACTTCGGGCTCCTCGGCCTTAGCTCCTTCGGCACGACAATGTTCCTCTTCGTGCCTCTCAGAGTTGAGAGGGCTTTCTTCTCGCCATATTGATCCTCGATCATTTTTTGTATTTCCTCATACTTCCAGCCTTTCTCGTGCAGCTCGACAACTGCCAGCTCCCAATTCTTTGGCTCTTTGCGAACTACTGCCTTGGTCGTCTTGTGAACCCTGAAGGCAGGGCCCACAGCTGTTGACTTCCGCGGCTGTCTCTCAGTCTTCGCGATGGTGGACCTGCCAGATGTGGCAGACGTCTTCTCTGCTTTGTGACTCGATGAGGGCACCGCAGGTACTGTCCAATTGGAGTCGTGATGAGATATGGTCGACATAGTTGAGATGGTGGACAGTGGAGAAGAAGGAAAGGCCGAGGTGAACATGGCGGAGATTGTTGGTGGTTCGTAAGGTGCCATCTGCGTGTATTGGCCAGCATTGGTGATGTGCTCGAATGGTATATCGATGCGGAAGTCCACCTCTTGCTGCGCCGACACTGGAGAGGTGGTAAACGTGGCATACTCTGTATCTGATGGCGATATGGTAAACTCGTTCTCAGATAGAATGGGCGACCAAATTTGTGCGGTTGGCGAGGTGAAGGCTGACGAGAGCACAGAGGTCTCTCGAGATCCATCGTAGAGGAGAGCATCTTGTATGTAGTCGGTATTACCAGAGAGTATTGTTCCATAGCCATGCACTGCTTCATTGAGCTGTAGGCCATACGTGTTTAAACCAGTAACGTTATATGGCAAAGGCTGGGTGGCATTGTAGTTCTGGAGCTGGTACTGTGCAAATGGACCAGCTGGTACTTGTTGATACAGTACTGGTTGGGCATCGAAGTGATACTGTGGATGTAGGTAGAGCTGTGCGGGCACACAGTAGTTGGTGGGGTGGTATAGGAGTGGGTTGGAGTCGGCGGCTAGGTGGGTTGATGTGGTGCGAAGATCATGGACGTAAGCCTGTGAGGGAAGGTATGTGTCAGTAGTGAATGGTGAATGGTGTAACCCACATCCGGATGTGATTACCGTATTGGGACCTTGTCCGAGATGGTCACTGGATGGCTTGGTGTCGTACGGCGAGGCCGTAGACATATAACACTGGCCATTCCTCGACCTTGTGGACATGTTAAAGGTGTTAGGCGTGCTGTAATTGTCGTTAGTGCTGTAACACATTGCTGATATTGTGAAATATCAAAGAAAGACTCACTTGTGATTCATGTTGCAGAATTAATGTGTTGTCGTGGAGTTGACCTGGAAGAACCTCGAAGCACTCGACGGCAAGTATGCTTGATTGATGCGTGTTGTGTTACCCGTGGGTGGACCAAGGATGATGTGAGACAATGGAGACAAAGAGAGTTGATGTGCTGAACGGAAGCTGGTTTGAAGAAAGAAAGAAAGAAAGATGAAGCAAGACGGGTGGGTGCTGTGAAGATATATGGTTTGCCTCGACATGAACGGAAGCAAGACGAGTAAGTCGAGGGTGAGATGCTCGAAGGTCAAGAGTCACCAGGAGGATGCCACGTCTCCGCAGCTCTTTCTCAACACCAATCCCAATTGGGTCACAAAACATCACAGTTGTTTCATGGAAGCACTAGTAGAGGCACTAGTTCATGTCATCACAGATTGGTAGCATGGTGAGTATTGCAACAGCAGGCAAGAATAGACGGTGAAGCAATGTTGTTGTAACCAGGATGCGTTTGGTTTAGGTGAAGAGCAACCAATGAATCGTGTTGAGACGGAAGCGTGCAGAAGATGGCCTAGAGGGCTTGCAAAAGCAGGTGAGTGAAAGGAGTAGCTGAAGTAGCGGGGCTAGATGATCGCGTCGGAGGGTCTTCGTTTGCTGGAGCAATTTTTCACAATCTCAGAGAGTACTTTGTGAGAAAGACAAGTCTATGCACGCCACCCTGAGGAGTCTCTGCATTGCCAGATTAGAGCAACACCCACCGGCGTCTCTCATCCTTGAAGTCACCGCCTTTCACCTCACGATCGGCTGATTGTTGTTCTTGGGCTGCAGAGGGATTCTGTGCTGAAAAGTAGTACCTGGTCAGACCCTCAGATCGACCTAAACGTTTCTGATGACAAAGTTCGTGACGATACCAGTTTCTACGGTTCGTTCGACTTAATGGCAACATCCTTGTGCAGTAGACGGATGTCACCTGAGGTTTCAAGAGATTAATTGGCTGGATAGCCACTGATTGACCATGCTCAGTCGTACGAGCTTACCTGCCTTGCACTAAAGCAATACCAAAGCACCCATGTTGATGGGTTTGAGTGGGGCACGCAAAGCAGCGGCAAGCAACATGTGTAGTGAAGAAACACAAGTTTTGTATGAGCTCAAGCTGCGAAGAAGCTGTACGAAGATACTGATAAGTCTCTTGTTATGCAGAAAGGCGGGGAATACAACTGAAGAGATTTCCTATGCAGGGCTCAGCATATGCAAGTAGTGGCGAGAACAAGGATGGACGACTCTGCAGCAAGCAAGAAGCAAGAAGTCGGGCAACATGTCGGTCTGGCACCAGTGTTTTGTGGGGTCATTTCGATCAGCACTCTCATCCAGTGGCGACGTCGCCTAATCTGCATGGTCTGAAATGAGCAGCACGGACTTTCACCGCTTGTCAGACCCGCATCGAATTGGCCCGATTTGTCATACGCAGCACGGTCCTCGACCAAGAATTGCAGCTGAATAAGCAAAATTCATTGGTTACTCTGCGAACCCTTTTCATTAAACCTTCGGCTGTCCTTGTTTGAGACCTTTCAAACGAAGCCAACGTCGGTAAATGAACAGATGCTTTAAACCCTGACGTCGATGAAGCAATATCATGTCCAAAATTCATTGGGCAGAATGACTTTCAAATCCAGGTGCGTTGTGCGATGCGAACGTCACGATCCCACTTGTACGACAAGGAATTGTGAAGATGTGCGCCAGCACAGATGGCTTTCCAGTGATCAGATAACTACATATGATTTGCCAATGGAGTATTTGATTTTGTAAAAGTGCCACTGTCATGCAGTAGTTTCGCTAAGGTGAATGTCAAATGCATGCAGAATAAGGCCGCTGCATTGAACTCCAAGCTATTAAGGCCGTCTCTGGATTGGCTTGGATGAAAGATGAGCTGTGTGCATTTAGGCTTCCAACTCGTGGGTGCTCGTGCTTAAAGCTGACCACATGTACCTGCAAGCTAATGCAGTAGGTGCCACTTCGCGCCCTCTCCGGCTTGTTCGGCTGACATGGAGGTTCTTTATACGTAGAGTCCTCGTAGCTGAGGTCCTCTTAGTCTATAACAGGTGGATCATTTTGGAAGCAAAACAAGGAGGATAGATAGACTGAATCATTCTTCGTTTCTTCTTCACAAGCCAACAGGAACTCCCATCCCACATAGACAGTACCGTCTACAGACGTACTAGTATAGATGGCGGGGTTTCTAGTAGATGGCGGGGTCAAGATGACGGTTGTGTGCTGCGATAATGCCAGCGAAGCAGAAGGACAAGGATGTTCAGTCGTACAGTTGAGCCGACGCCAAGAAATTCTGTGTAACATATGGTAGGGCTGCGCTAAATCGGCCATGCGACCGTGTTACTCCAACCAATAGCAAGGCTGCTTTGAATGCGCATCGTTTAGTGATCATGGGAAACTCAACTACCACTGCTAATCTTCTTCTGAACTAAATCACCACGTCTTTGCCTGCTACTATGTCACTTGGGCTAGCTGAAACCCTACCTGCCCTGATACGGGCTAAGTTCAATGGGGCTCGTAATTCTGGAGCTCTGAAACTAGCTTCGTCCCACCTTGCTGTCCTCAATCTAGGAGGAGGTATCCCGGTGCGTCACACAGGCACGTCCTCCAATTACGCCTAATCTCGATCTGTTACTGACTAGGCAACCCTAGTTTCAACTGAGATTCTGTCCAGAACTCGCGAAGAAACCTAAAGGCAAAGACGACAACATTCAAGATGGCAAGAAGATAGATCCCTTCCACAATCCGCCAGAAGACCTCCTGGTCGCAGAAGTGCCCGCCCAAAACAGCTCACACATCATCGTATTGAACAAGTACCCCATCATTGCCGAGCACTTCATCCTAGCGACGAAAGAGAATAAGCCGCAAACCAATAGGCTTGAGATAGACGATTTGCAAATTGCATATCAGTGCTTGAAGGAATGGCAAGGTCAGACGCACGACGGACAGCCAAAGCGACTGTTCGCTTTCTTCAATTCGGGTGAACATAGCGGGGCTAGTCAGCCCCACCGGCATTTGCAATTCTTGCCAGTAGAAGATATGCAGGGAGGAGAAGCAGGGCGTGGCTGGAGCTTACTAGCAGACAGCATCTGGGCAGGTGAAGACATAGGTAGAGTGAGTGTCAAGCTACACTATTCACTGACTGACGTTGTCCACCAGGAGCAGCAACTTTCAGAAGCAACCCTAATCTACCGTTCATACACTTTGGACAAAGACTACCTGCTCGGCCTTTGGGAACTGATCTGCTAAAAGTCTATTCTGAACTATTTGACCGGGCAGTGAAGAGTGTCAAGGGCTTCATCGAAAAGAGTCCTGGTGAATTGAGCTTGCACGACACTACAGACGGCTCACAGCCTATAAGCTACAATCTGGCACTAACGAATGAGGTCATGGTATTATGTCCCAGAAGAAAGGGCGGAGAGGTCATCAGACGTGCGGACGGCACAGAATTGGACAATGTAGAGCTGAACGGCACGCTTCTGGCAGGAACTTTAATGGTGAAAAATGAAGAGAGCTTCAATTTGTTGAAGGAAGACCCTAGCCAGCTGGAGACCATTCTCAGATCTATAGGGCTACCTCATATAGCACAGTCAGAGCATGCTCGCGTCTGAGGTTGCCCTCGTTATTGTATGCAATATATATTTATCACTGATGTCTTGTGATGGTCATCGACATCGACGAAGTTGCAGACGCCAGGGTCCAGCCTTCCAGAAACAATGACTATCAGTGAAATTGCAAGACATCCTTTCCAAATCACCATACTATCACCTCACCTCACCTCCCTTGAGCCCGCAACTCAGGGCAGAAGCGTGCCTACCCTCCACCGTCCGGTTCCGTATCTCACACACGACTTCGCAACTTCATCTCTAATCTCCATCCTGCCGCCCCACACTTTGCATCACGACCTCATCACGCTCTACCTAAGTGCTCGTACGGGCATACTCCTCCGCCTCCATTGCCGTCTGACAGCTAGATCTTGATCGCACAACCGCCACCTGTATCATAGTTCGGCACTTCCATTATACACAGTTGTACAATATTGTCTCAGAAACTTTCGCCTTCCTACAGCTCATTCCCGACTGCGCAGCTTGTTCAATAGCGGCCTGGTAACACTAACAGGAGCGCCCATCACAAGACATATTCACTTTCCGAAGCCTATACACTAAAAGAAGGACTGGTGGCGCACTCTCAATCCAAGCTGCGCCAAGGGCGGGCTGCCAACGCAAAGCAAGGATCTGGGTGAGACCAGAAAATACAGTGTACAGGAAAGCTTCGGGATCAATCGTTCATCGCTTGTCCAATCTGGAGGCTTGTTTCCTATGGTCATTGGGTGGAAGAAGATGGATCCGCAAAGCCTGGCTTTCACCCCTCAGAACAACGACATCTACAGGCTATCGAGCGCTATGAGGACCTTTGAAGAAACCCAGCAGGAACATGCAGATCGACTGTCGCGGCTCGAGCGACAGCGAGACGAGGACGTACGGGTAAAGTCAGTCTGGGGTCCTACTTCACCATTTCCGGGGATCCTGAGCGGTACTCCTCAGCATGGTATGTTGAATGAAGCTACACACTAGAGATGTCCGTACTGACTAGCGTACAGGACCTGTTCGTCATCCTACAGTCGACTTTGCCAACTTTGACGATGACGATCAATCGAATGCCATGGTTAGAAGCTTACATCTGGATGCAGATGACGAGCCACGAAGATATGGAGTTGGATCCAGGGCAAACAGCGTTCGTTTTGATGATAGCGCGAAGCCTGGGCAATGGGGTCACGCTTCAAGGTCGTCTGTCGATTTACCATCAAGAGCTGGGAGCAGTTTTGGCCACGTTGGCGGCGGTCACCCAATGTTTGAGCGCACAGTATCACACAAGTCAGAAGGCAGAAATTCAATAGCAAGCCGGGCCAACAGTCTGATGCTGGATTCGAGCAGTCAACCATATACACCTGCAGCTGAGGAACCTCCAGGCTTAGCGCCAGGCTTACAAATCCTGGGATCAGTGCCTTCGATTATTCGATGTTGGCTTACGGAGAACTTCAAGCATGATACACTACTCTACGCCGCGATATGTACTGGTTCATACAAGTCTTACCTGGACTCGCGTATGGTTGAACATCTTGGGCTCACTCGGGAAGTATGCCAAGATCTCAGCGGCGACAAGAAGATCAAGCTATCGATGTATTTACCTGAAGCTGTGCCGATACCTGTGTCATCAAGGTCAAGCACACCAGATAACTCACAACTTCCTCTGATTACTGTCGACTTTACGATTATTGAGCGAAGCACGCGTCACAACAGCTCAAAGGCCATCCAGATTTTCGTTGGCAGTGATGCATTGCGTGCTCACAATGCTGACATCCTCTTCTCGTCGAATGTGGTAACGCTGTTCGACGATGATCGGCAGAAGCATTCGATACCACTGGTTAGACCTGAAAATGATGAAACGTTCAAAGGTCTCTTCACGACGAGTGCCACCCCGACTACCTCACGTTTCCGACCTGGCCTCGCACTGGACACGAAAAGTGAAAGTTTCGGCCTGTTCAATAATAATACTGCAACAATACCGAGAACGCAACCTTTCAGCACAACACAGACAACCACTCAAGAGCTTTCTGTACCACAAGCAGTGGAAGAAGTACAAAAAAATGAACAGCCGCAAGAAGTAGTACAAAGCACAGATGCCTATGTAATACCTAAAACACAAGAAGAGTCAAAGCAGGAACCCACTCTATTCGAGCCACGCAAGTCCACAGAAACACAAGAGCCCTCGATCGAAGCCAACATGCCAGCATCATCTACATCACGATCCGCCTCATCGTCCGCTGTCTGGGGCAACTGGCGCCGCGACCCAACCTCGACAACGCAACCAAGCACACCATCCGATTACAGCAACCGCAATGGCAGCGTTTCCATCGCTCGTCCAACCCGTGACCAAGGCATGAAAGTCCTCAAACCAGCACGAACAGTGTCACGCAGTACAGCCTCACCACTGCCCTCGTCACCAATGGGCAGCATCGGACAATCGCGTTTCTTCGATGATGGAAAAAGAAGAGAAGTGTCGAGTTTGACATTAGATGCTGCAGCGCGACCAGCACCGCGCCGATCGACGTCCGGTGAGAGCGCGAAAGGCATGGCCCTTGGCAGACCAGAGGCCCGAGATGTGAAGGAGACGACAGCCACGCCGCTGCTGCCTACGCCTAAGCCGAGAGGTACGAATCCGATTGGTGGCGCTTCTGCGTTTGCGTGGTTAAATTCGGGTGGGAAGTAGGTCGAGTGGTATGATGGAAAATAAAAAGTGTTCGATAACAACCATTGGCATAGCGATGCTGGCCCTTTCCTTTTTAGTGTAGAGAAGCAGAGAAAACACTCATAACATTCCTGCAAAGCACGACGAACATCATGCTTCGTCATCTGCTGTCCTTGTGGCTGCCCTTCTTTGCTCACGTTCCTGCATCTTTGTTCCGAGATCCACGATCTTGTCAACTTTCCTGTATATTGTCTCCATTGAACATTAGAATATGCCTTCTCTTCTTCCTTCCTTCCTTCCTTCCTCCAATGCTACCCCTTCACCTCTATCCCTTCAACCTCACCTCTTCTCACCTCCCTTTTTTCATCCACTCCAAGATTCCAGAAATCTAACAGCAATACTACCCAGCAGTTCACCATAAAAATCTGCACAATCTCCATCACAGGACCCCTCTCAGCCCTCTCTCCAGCTCCCTCACTATATTCCACCTCTTCAGTTCTTCTTTTGCGTGATTGCGTCTCGTACTGATTCCTTATACGGACACCCAATCGACAAGAGCGACAAGCTAGGACAAGTAGGACGATGGCAAGAGAATGATACTTAGCACGATAGATCACGGACAATCACAAAGTTGATGGTGGATTCTGGTCAGCCTGGAAGGGCAATTCTGGTTCGAGATGTAGCCCTAAAGCTGCTTATTCTGCCGCTGCAGCATTGAGGACAAGATATACATTTACTGCGTCACACGGCCAAACATACAGTGTATTCCCACACATGCAGCTTATTTTCCTGTACTGTGTTCCGTGGGTATCCCAAGCATTGCCTCATCAGACTCCTCAATATCCTCATCCACTTATTCGTGTTCCTCTCACCTGCTAGCCCCTATGTTGCTGCCCGAAACCCTGCAGCATACCCAACTGTGCTCCAGCTGTTCCCATAACATGAGGTTGTCCTGGCTCACCTTGAATACCAAAGAATTGAAACCAGTCCTCCACATTCAAAGTAGTAGGGACAATCGGACCTTGACTCATATTACTGTTCACGCTCATTGCATCCTCACTTTGACCTCCATAGCCTTGACCTCCAGAGGACATTTGCAACTGCGTCCACGTCCGAGGCTCGGGGTGATGCTGTTGCGCTGGTTGTTGCATGTGTTGGGGCTGAATTTGAGGGGCAGACTGCTGCTGAGACTGATGAGACTGATGAGACTGATACCCAACCGAGGGTTGCTGATAAGGGCGCGCTGCAGGATCATCAGGATACGCAAAGCCAGAACCTTGTGGAAACTGCCCGGTGTTGTTGACTGAGGCTGCTGTGAGTGCTGGGTCGAGGAACGAAGCTTGTGATGGTGAGAACAGTGGGATCGAGATATTTGCTTCGGCAGGGAAAAGCTGTTCTGGCTGAAAGTTATTCCATACATCTACTGGAATGGTCGGAGAATCTCTTGTCACAAGGAAGAGACCAGACGGTGTTCCTGGATAAGACATGCCAGGAAAGCCATGTGAGGGACTGCCCGGTCTTGTTGTTGCTCTCGAAGCTCCCATAAATGCGTCGTGACGAAGCAATTCAGGAGAGCTAGCTCGGGTATTGATTTGTGGGAGGCCGGGTTGCTCGCGGGCAGGTGTGATGACGGGAGTTTGTGGTCGCGAACGCTCATAAGACATCTGCGCAGCGGGTGCTCCTGCGTTCGAGTATAATGAGTCGTCCATCTCCTCGTACCTGCGCTTGTTGGAAGGTTCCCTGGACAATTGTGGTGTGGCTTTGACTGGAGCTTGTGTTTGCTGTTTTTTGTGGCGATTGCCTGCAGCTTTTTGTAGCCTCTCTTCCAGGTGCTTATTACCGATAATGGCGTCGAAAAGCTTAAACACCATCTTCGCTGCTAGCCAATTTTTGGAGACTTCGTCTAAAGCTGTCATACAGATCCGAATACGTTGCTCCGTCGTCGACTTGATCGTCAAGTTTGCTGACCTCACTTGGTAGACATGCATGATAAGCGCTGACATAAGAGCGTATACACTGGAAATTGGTTAGCTAAGTCGACCTTAGTACACATTCTGCAACTTACATGAACGCTGGCGCTCGGCGAATCTGCTCGTGAATCTGTAAACTCTCGGCGATCTGGGTGATGATTCCAGCAGCTTGATATGCAATGTTTCTGGAGGGATACGCTTGGTCTGCTGCTGCTGATGTATGACCAGCAGGAGGCATGTGCGCTCGATGCAGTAAGCATAGCGTCGTACTAGGAGTGAGGTGAGCTTGACGCATGATATGATAATGAACGTTGTCTTACTAGTAATTGAGATGAAGCAGTGCCGACCAGAAGTGATGCTTATGCTTGTCCCAGGTGACCTCTCTTGGACAGTTTTGCAACCAGTCCGCCAGAGCCATATCATCCGCTGTCAAATCTAGAGCATTGTTTCTCCTTCCTCTCGATGCAACTGAGTACTGCTGTGATAGTACGAGTCCCATAATTTCAGTCAACTTCACATAGTTCAAAAAGAACTGTACATGCACAGGATCGCTGGTCATTGCGCCGTCATCGTCAATAAAATCGTCCTCAGTCACCATGTCGACGTCAGAGTCGTCCGTGTTAATGCAACATGGTCGACCGAGAGCGACTGCCACCGAGCGATCTCGGGTGAACAAGGTCCACCAAATTCGCTTCCAGATTCGTTTGTCAGATTTGGACAGCTGAGAAGATTCAACACTAGCATTGTCAGATGGAAATTGTACTACTTAAATGACACCACTTTACCTTCTGTGCATCCCAGATGCTTGAGCAACTACTATCGCAACTCGAGTCCAGTAGAAAACATTTTTTGTAACGTCTACGATATTGTCAGTATTGCGATTGTCTCATACATGGCTTTCCTGTGTATACCCTCCGGCCCCTCCCAATACCAACCCATCAGTATCAAAGACTGGATAATCGTAACACGATCGTCCTCATAGTTTGCGTCATATAATGCTTTTGCTCTCTTATAGAATGTCATAGCAGCAGGAGTGGTCGAACCGTGTGCGTCTAGCAGCTGCGGATTCGTGCAGACTCTGGTACCTGCCAGGAGTATTGCCTGGAGCAGTAGGAGTGAAGGAGGATTCTTTGTGTCTCGATATCTCTTCATAAAGGCCGATTTATTGATGACAGGCACAACAGGCCACACCCATTCAAAGAAAGCCTCTACCAGCTCATCACATAATGCCCGAGGTGGTAGCAGGAACGCACCACGCTGGTGTAGGATATCAATTTCGACGGTGTCCAGCTCGGTTCTGTTTGCTCTTGTACCACGCATCTCATCTGGTAATGGATAGTGTACTACATCGTCCTCATTTCCCGTGACCAGCACCGAGATGCTCGAGGACTCTCCAATGTATGACACCCTTCCAGCTTCCTTGATTGGTATTCGTGCGAGTTGCGGCTTGAAGACTTTTTCATAGGTTCCATCCTTTTTCAAAGCGCCTTCCGTCTCGAAGCGAGAATATAGCTCGTACCCATAGGACTCATCCCGACCAAGAGGCGCTATACGATCTCGAGGGCCCTGGCCGAGGGTAGTTTCGTGGATTATATCGGTAGATTGAGGAGGAGTTGAGTCGGCCAGGCCAGGAGTAGCTTCTTCTCTGTAGAGATGTTAATAAGGTCTTCCTACGAACTCAGTCAACACTAACATGACGCCATCCTTGGGGTTTGCTCTTGCTATCGAAGTACGCTTTCTTTTAGGTGCTGGTATACGGCACTCGATGGAGAAGGCGACACAGTTCGTACATGGCACGCCAAGGCTGGCCGCATCGCATCTGACCTGCAGGACAGAGAGAAGGTGTCAGCACGAACAGCACTAGCGCATCCCCAACAACACCAATAGCAGCTTACCTTTCTTGAATGACACGTCTGTCGCAGTGATTATTAAGTGTTAGCTTCTTTGGTTCTTTGCGGAACATGAGGGTATCCGAGGCACCGAGGCATCCTCCGAGGAATATCACGAACCTCACACGCTCGCGATGCTCGTTGTCTGTTCTGCTAGTCAGCCGATGCGATAGTCTTTGTTTTGCATGATCCCTGACCTTCTGAAACTTGGATGTCCTGGCTTCTGGTCGGAGGGTGCTGCATTGCCTGCCACATTTCCTGGTGGACCTGGCGGTGACATTGCAGATCTGGCTGGTGAAGGCTGCGCCGAGCCTGGCAGAGGGGGCGCGCCCATTTGTGGTGTCGGTGCTTGCATGGCAGCTACTCTCGAGAGACGTGAACACCTCGCGGAGGTAGCCTGCGACGGCAACGACGATGCTGCGCTATGGCTGTACTTTCAACAAACACGATGCTTCTCCAACTTGAGCGATCGGCCGACCGAGGTGTATTGTTAGGGTTATTTAAGATAAGATCTGTTTGATACTGCAAGCACGACTGACCATATATATTTCATTTTTGTTTCATCCATGTTTCGTCCTCTTCTCTTCGAACTCTGTGAGACATACTCAGAGACAAGATGTCGTCCATGCGGGCAATGCACCCATTGGACTTGCTCAAGCTAGAAAAAGTCAATCTAGATCCCCTGACAGAAACATATCATATTGGTTTCTACTTGGAATATCTAGCAAAATGGCCTCACCTATGTCGTGTGATAGTGTCCAGAGACGATGAAGTTGAAGCTTATAGTAAGCAAATCACGTACTCATCTCTTCCTATTTGTTCTCATCTTACACACCATTTTTCCAGTTCTGGGCAAAGTCGAATCATCTCCTCGTGGTCAACCTACTACCATTCCATATTCGCCCTCAACCAACAAAAACATGGACTACCTCCCCTGGCACGCCCACATTACCGCACTGACCGTTGCTCCGCACTGCCGGCGTCTTGGTCATGCACGCAAGCTGAGTGAGTATCTTGAACGGGTGGGTGACAGGGAGGAAGGTTGGTTCGTGGATCTCTTCGTCAGATGTGATAATACAAATGCAATCACGCTGTATGAAGGCATGGGGTAAGTTAGGATGATCACAGAGTTGTAGTATTCCAGAGATCGTTGTGCTCATGTTTTTCAGCTACTCCATCTTTCGTGTCATTGACGACTATTACGCAGATGGCGAAGCAGCATATGATATGCGCAAGCCGTTGAGTCGAGACAAAGAACGCAAGACTATTCGTAAGAATGGGAAGAATGTGCATGTTGAGGTGAGTTGGGGGAGGTTCCACGCGAAAGTGATGAGAGTACAATGAGACTGACCAACTCAAGCCGTACCGAGTATGGTGAGCATATCGTTCGACTAAAACCAGATTACTACACGGACAGCAAAGCATGCTTCGAGCATATGAGTGTTCCTGGCGTGAAAGGAGGTTGACACTATGGAAGTATCCGCAATGCAAATCCTAAAATGTGGGATCAAGCAACATCGCCACAGAAGACGCCAACAGATTTCTGCAAAAGGACTGCGTCAAGTTCACACATGCAAAGACGTCGAAAGTCCAGATTTGCACAAGAGATTGACACAGTACGAGCTTTGCCTAACCGGGATGCAACTTCTTTCGACGCAACCGTTCCAGAGGCATATGCCACTTCTTGGATCTTGTTGGTCCTCGACAGCAGCACTGATGGATATTGCTGGGAAATGTACTACCATGTTCGCAGATATGATGAACATTCCTCACATCACATCATTTCTGGCTCGTTCAGCAGATGTTCAAGACCAACGACAGCGCAACGACTTTCAGCACAGACTGTTTCATGAGACACGCGCCACTTCCTGAACCCTCTCGTTCCTTGACAGCATCGCTGCGGGATACTGTTGGGAACGTACTAGCCGGGGATCCTCAGCTCTTTCAACAGCCGCTCAAAGACTAACGACAGTCGCAAACAAAGTCGAACGCCAAAGCAAATCACTCGCAAGGGGAGTGAGTAGTCTTCGCTGCCACCCCGAGCAACATCAGACATTACAACAGACTCCAGCATATCGCTCGTCGACGAAAGGCCCACTTCTAACACAATCAACACATATCCAGCAATTCGGAGTCTTGTTACGATTGTGGCCATTTCATCCTAACTCTGAGGGCACTTCGACGATCGAACATCATCTGTATGGTTTGTTAGCTGTATTAGGTCCACAGGGGAACTAGGAGTAGCGGGTGAATCCTCTACAAGGGCTGTGCTCTTGGTCAATACTACTCTATTGTCACGCAAGGTCGCTTGGGTAGCGTTGTGTCAGCTACATTGTCAGTGCAAGATGGAAATGAAGTAGGGTAGACCGGTAGAGAAACGTGCATTCGGTAACCTATGCAGCAATTATCAGCACATCATCAAGCAAAACAGGCACAAGAGTAGAAGCCCATGATCGAGCTCATAGTTCTGTAGAGTTCACGCTTCATTGCCAAGCATGACATGACGACCGCATATCAAACCACATTAAAAAATAACCAGTCTAGCGCCCATCAACACATGACATTTCGTGTTTTTATTTGTCTGAACTAGAAGCAAAGCAGAAGCAGGGACAGCATCATCATCGTCATCAGCAGCATCACACATATTGCAGCTCAACCCAAACAGTATGCATTCCCTGCCTTCCACTCCCACACTTTTCTTCACAGTACCGGGACACCAAAGATTCTCACCTTTGTGACCCAGCCATACCTCCTTGCCCGGCATGTCCATCAGTCAATTCTCTTCAAGCTCTTACTTCGCCTGTTGATGAATGAAACTGTGCCTCCAATAGCCGTTCTCGGAAGCGTTGTTGTAAGGGAAATGAGTGTCGAAAGAAAGGTAATCGTACAAGTTTGCAGTAGAGTTGCGTAGGTTCGTCTGGCCAGGAGACGATGCGGAGAGTGAGGCGAATAAGGCATAGAGGGTCATGTATTGGTGCAATGCCATGTTTTCGTTTTGGAAGGAGAGTCTCAGTTGGAGAGAGTGTGATGGGCGACTATGACCGAGGGACTTATTGTCTTCGCCCGAACCTGCTGGACCAAAAGCTCGTATACACATTCTTTACTTCTTCTTTTTGGCAGGAGTGCCGGGTTGGGCTGATTGGCCTAAACCACCTTGAACGTACTTTTGCTTCTTCTCTGCTGGCTTCAAAATCTGTGGAGACCATAAGTCAGCACATAAAGAAGTTGTGATGAAGACATAGGCATGCTTACCTGGAACGAACACAACAAACTCTCGTCTACACTCATCATAGCACCTGCATTGTCAAATTCTCCACAGTAGTTTGGCGCACTGAAGAGAGTGACCAGCTGTCGTTTCGAGAAGAACTCGTAGCCGTCTTCCACGACTTGATGGGCTCTGCAGATGAGATCCATGTCGTGTTTGGAAAGGAATCTTGACACAACGTCTGGTCCGAATGTGAATGAAACACCTCGATCGTTTTCGCTCCAGCCTGTGATGTCCTTGTCGGGATCAGACCACAGTAGGTCGCAGAGAAGACCGCAGTCAGGAATCTACATATTGCATGTCAGCTCTTCAAGATCGTGATACAAGAGGAGCCTCAGAAGCACTTACATCCGTCGGGCGCATGACTCGGCGGATCTGCTCCATCGAGTTCAAATCCGGGCTGAGACCACCGTGCATGGTGAAGATCTTCTCGTCAATGATGGCAGCAATTGGCAAGCAGTTGAAGCAGTCGGTGAACGTCTTCCATAGCCTGATGTTGTACCTCCTCTTACACTCGTCGTAGAAACCATAGATACGGTTGATGGAAGCGCATTCGTGGTTACCACGGAGAATGAAGAAGTTCTCTGGGTACTTGATCTTGTATGCGAGCAACAAGCAAATGGTTTCCAGAGATTGTTTTCCTCGATCTACATAGTCGCCGAGGAAGAGGTAGTTCGCCTCTGGAGGGAAGCCACCGTATTCAAAAAGTCTGAGAAGATCGTAGTACTGACCGTGGATATCACCACAAATCTGTTTCGTTCATAGTCAGCTATCTCCTACTAGGAGCGGTTGTGAAACTAGGTTGCTGATGTTGTGATATTGCATACCTTTATTGGTGCTTCCAGCTCAAGCAGAATAGGCTGCGAGATGAAAATCTCACGGGCTTTTGTGCAGAGAAAGCGAATCTCAGCCTCCAAGAGGGAGACTTGCTTGCCTGGTCTACTGCCGCGCACTTCTAGAAGTCTGTCGATGATGGAGTCCAAATCCACATCAGTCTGGTCCGCCATCCCGGTTATAGATCTTTTTCGTTAAAATGGAAGTATTTTTGACGGCGAAGGAGGCGATCAGGAAGTCGGAGCAAGGATGGAAGGTTGACCTTTGATCACTGTAAAGCCGACCTACACGTCTTGTGTCAGGAACGCGGATTGTCCAGTAGCGTTGTTACACAACAGGCTCACCGGACTTGAATGCCGTGTAATAGGACTGTGCGTACTTACAGTTGACGCTAACTCTGACGCGCGCTTCTTGAAGAATGAATGGGATGTGAGTGAATATGTGTTGTCGTCTGATCTCTGTTTCGGCAGATTGTTGTCTGATCCGGTAGTCCAGGGGTGTTTTGTGCGACGACGAAGAACAGCGAGTTGAACTACACGTAGAGCGTCGAAGCTAACGGGAGACTATGAGAGATTCGATCGGATGTCGAGGCGAAGGATGACGGCGAAGATTGGAGCAAAGTTTGTTGTTGGTTATCGGGGGGGGGGCCAACAAGCAGTTTCGGGCTTTTGTGAGAACGACACAGAACTTGGCGACTTGAGTCCTCGTCGTTTGTTGCAAGCTGTGAAGAGTCAATAGAGACTGTCGGTAGGCCTTTAGGGGCAATCGAGCAGTGACAAGACGAGACTGGCTGTTGTTGAGTTTCAGCTGTGCAGTGGGTGTTCTGTGGTGAGCGTGGACAGGGCAAGTCTTAGAGCCCCCACCCTAAGTCGTTAGGATTTTTCTAACCCGAAGAAGGCGCGAGTGACAACAACAACACATCTCACATTCCATATTTCATGTGCTACACTTTGATAAACTTTAGATACACTAGATTAACCATCTCTGTTCTATATATCTATTCTGCCACTGCAATGTTGCAACTGAATACAAGCTATGTATTTGCAACACAATGAAAATAACGCAACTCCGTAATTTCTACCCGTCTAGATATAGGAAAAGTCATAGCCTCATGAGATCATTACAAGAGTGCTCGTCTTCGTCTCACGTCTCATCATCACCATAATAGGAAAGCCGTCGACCGTTTTTGGTGTGGAATAAAATGAGGAGTTCGGGATGCAATAATTTGTCGAATGTAGAGGATGTCGAGGAGTCGTCAGAAGGTTTGCTGGGAAGAATCTCACCCTAGTCGTCGCGTGCTCGATAGCACGGAAGTGTTTGAGGCGGTAGTCAAAGGAGGACTGAGCAATGGCGGACTCATCATAGGTGACTGCGACAAGGGCGAAGACGAGTCCTTCTCCATGGTATAGTGGTCTTCACCAAGAGCACTAAGCCAATTGCTTCCCAGATCCTTCTTCAAAGCCTCGATCTTCTGTCTATATTGCTCGCTGCTCAGAGACAAGTCGGCTCGATCATCAGTCGAGAGAATGTCTACCACATCAGGAATAGCATGAGGATCTGGAGATTGAGGGATTGGCGAAAGTGCTGAAGAATGCAGCTCCAGACGAGGATCTCGGGCAACCGCCACGGTAGGAGGATCATGGCGTTCCAGGGGAGGGCTTTGCACAGAAGAGACGAAAGCTGGATCCGGGTGATCATCAGTGCTCGATCTGCGAGAGGACTCGTTCTGCGCAATGTCCACAATTCTGCGTCGCGGTGCTTTACGACGACGCCTAGAGCCGATGTCTGTTATGGAAGGTACTGGCTCCGAGTCTTGTGAAGCGGAATTGTTCAGTGTTGAAGAATTCGAACTAGGTTCAGACGGAACATCGTCCTCAAGTGGTGGGCGGATAACAGGAACGCTGACAGGCTCAGGGACACGATCCACTAGCTGACGCCGTTCACTGTAGCCTGGTGCGGTAGCGTCAAGCAAGATGTCCTCCATGTGACCAGGCACCTGTCTGAATAAATTGAATATGGTGACCCTGTAATTTGCATGGGTCTTTGTAAAAGGATTACGTGAGACATAAACATCGTTGAAATCTGGCAGTCCCGTAAGCCTTGCCAGCTCTGTGGGATCCTTCAACTTGTTTTCTCTCAAGTCTAGCCTTTCCAGAGACAGAAGCTTTTCGATGCCTGCCAACGATGTTATGCGATTTCCTCGTAGATTGAGCACGGTGATTGCAGGCAACGGACATCGTGCCAGCGAGTGCAGTGAGTCAATCATACAGTTGGACAAATTAAGTGCTCGCAGGTGTACGAGTGAGGCGAGACTCTCAGGTATTTCAGTGAATAGGTTGGAAGACAGATCGAGGGATTGCAGCGTCGATGTGAGTGGGTTCAAGCTTGTCCGACTGATCGCCATCAGTCCGTTGTCAGAAAGACTCAGGTGTCTTAATAACCGCCATCTGTGGGATTGTTGGTGCTCCAGTAGAGCAAAGTTAGACATGCTATTCCTGTTTGTTGACCCACCCATACTTGGCGTTACAGTACCCGATGATTGGCGGGATTTACCGCCTGGCCTGCTGGGCGTGTAATTGGTGCTTCGTCGCGAGCTTTGTGGTCTTGGAGGAGAGCCGCTGGTCATGGTCGTCCTTGTGTTCAAGATAGGGCGAGCATTCAAGGAGTGCGGGAGATCAGCGCCAAGTTGTCTGTTGTCTTCAGACCCTCTTCGCTCTGGTATTATTGGCGAACTTGGTGCGCCATAGCTGCCTAGCTGCTCTGTACTGCCGGAGCGCGAGCGTTGCATAGGCTGCGAATTCGCCTGTTTCGTTGATCTCCGCCGCCGTCTCTCCACATCATCCAGGACAATATTCACCAGAAGATCTGTCAGGTCTTCTATGCCGGCTCGTTTCAACGTCAAGCTGCGCAACTGATCAGCTAATCGGTCCCAGCCGAACACTTGACGAAAGTCCATATCCGCAATCTCCAATGTGCTCAGATTCTTGAATACGTAGATAGGAACTGCAGTATCAAATGGAAATTCTTCATAACCTGCAATGCGCCGAATGCGATGATCCAGAGCCAGCTTAAGACACGGAATCTTGGTGAACGCAGAGTATAGATATCGTAGATCTTCAAGTTCTGCGGCCTTGCGCTTTTCCTCCTTGGCTGAAGAATTGGATAGATTAAAACCAGACCACATCGAAGAGATATTGGAGACCACGCTGCGCACGCTGGAGACGGAGTGTATGGAGTCTTGATCGGAGCTTCGTCGGCCTGTAGGGAGTGTCGACTGTGTGAGGAAGGAAACGTAGTTGTTGGAGACATGTTCGGCATGAATGTTCTCGAGACGAACAGTCATAGGTCCAACATTGACGCCTAATTCTTCAAACCGAGACAGCAAGTAGTAGAGCTGATTTGGGGCGAGGTACAATTTGGCTGGTTTCATGTTGTTCTGAGAAGAGATACCAAAGTAGGAGGTGATAGAGCCGGAACCTGCTGGGGATGATGGTGATACTGCGGGTGCAGCCGAAGTAACAGTGACATACTGACTGCTAGGACCACTGGCATTGAATGAGACTGGTCGTTGTCGTGTATTGGCTTGCAATGAGTTTGCAAGGGCTTTTTCATGGGTTCGAACGTAGTAAGCAAGGTTCTATTAATCAGTTAGCTATTGCCAGGTCTACTTCTACTTCATGCTGGTATGATGGATTCTGAACCGGCAGTGGAGGGAGATTCATTGCATGTCTTTACCTTTACGAAGAGATGGCCATCTTCTGTGTCCATTACTTTCCCAGCCGGCTTCTTCAAGCAGGCATCGAGACAATCTGAATGTACCAGATACGGCGACCAGCGCACAGGTTATAGAATCTTGGAGATAAGAGAGAAGCGCGAGAGATGCCGGTGGTATGTGCAGTGCTGCAGATCAACCAGTGGGAGGTAGGGCTGCTAGCAGACTTTTGAGTTGCGCACGAATGAACGGTGAGCGGTGAGCGATACTGTATCTTTAGCCCCCAGAACACTCGCATGCAAGCCCAGGAAAGTGAAAGGTTGCGGGCGAATAAGGCGATAGGAGTATTCGACGAACGGAAGATTGTCGCTATGGAGGATTTCGTATATCGAAGGAGTTCGTTCGAGCTGGTGGGTTGCGGCCAAACGAGAAATTAATAGCGACAGTCGAAGAAAGTGGATAGCCAGTGTATCACGAAAGTCTGTATGACAAGGGAGACGAAAATGCGACAGAGGCGATCCAGGTGAATCTCCTACTACAACGCAGTCAAGTGAGGAGTGGTGAGCAAAGCATGAAACAGAGAGGTCCTGTTGCTGTCTATGAAATTACGGTTAAGAAAGCTAAGAAGGGTCTGAGCCCATCACAAAAAAGTGGGTCGACCGAACTGTTTCATCCTCCTCTAGCAAGTCTAGACTAGAACTTCCAGATGGCTTCCCGACAACACGGTGCTTGCTCTACGGCTGTACGATCAATATCACTGAGATTATGAAGTCACGGTGGAAGACCGTCTAGTACTTGTGCATCCATGCGTCCACAAGTATATGCTTGCATTTGCTGATGATGCTCATCATGAACACAGTACTACCCTCATCCCGCCGGATCAGACACTAATACCGGCACTCTAGACTAGTAAGAGTTGCAACTTGCCGGAGCTCTCTCTTAAGCCGGTAGTCGAGCTCATGCTAGCTAGACTAGCGCCCAGGCGCCTGACCTCAGCGCCCGTATCACTAATATGCAAGTGCATTATTCTCCATTGAGTGCGGACCATAGAGTTGAGGCAATTCTTTTCATTACTTGAAAGCCTTATGTACTACTCTATGTGCGGTGGATGCTAGGAAGTCTACAATGGTTTCTGCATCGAAGCGCCCATCTCTCTTTCAACATGCCTGAAGCACATCTTAAACACTTGCGCCGCATGCCTTGCTGTAGAGTTAGAACTTAAACCCATATCTCTTCATGAGCAGTATCCTGAAGAGGAAGCGCTCGTCAACCTTCAACATTATGGCCACGTAACAGGCAAATCCTCCATTAAAAGTCTCTTCGACCAAGCTCCACATCCATCATAGCTTTGCTCGTCATCCGCGAAGAAATCCATTAAATACCATAAAAGTGAAAGTAAGCGTCATATCGTGCCTTTCTTCCACGAAAGTGTCTTCTTCTGCCATGCGTGATGCAGCCGAAAATGCTCAAACAGAACGCCAAACATGCTTGTTGTCATAATCATCGTAGAAACTCAATACCATCGTCATCATCAATATTCTCGTCCATATCGTAAGTGTCTCTTCACTTTATTTCATGGTCACCTTGCAAAGTGCCTGTAGGTGAAAGGTTTTGCAGGGCAGGGTTGTAAAGACCGGACGCTCGAGATCTGAGACCAGGATCTCCAAAGCCCCATTGGTTCGTTACTTGAGTGCCAGGGGTGCGGTCGCTTGAGGATGTGCTTCCACGAACATTACCGTCGTGAGGAGGGCTGTCTACACCGTCGCCCATGGCACTATCCTTGTCGCGGAACGTCGCGTGGGGTGAGTGATTACCTTGCTTGAATGCTTCGAAGCCAGGAAGCGTACGATATTCACTGCCCAAAGTCTGGTAGGTACTGCTGCTTGTTCCGTCTCCATCAGTCATGTTGCCGTCCACCATAGCTCGACGACCAGGAGCATCGAAATTGCTGTCTATAGCAGAATCATGCTGCATAACACCGCTACTGTGACGGGGCTTGCCCCCACCCAAAGGAATCCGGCCATCGACTTGTGCTGTATCACGCCCACCATTGCCGAAGCTTGGTGCAGGGTCTTGCAGGTAGACAGCTGAAGTTGCAAGATTTGACGTCGTGCCGATTCTAGAGTCGGGTCTCCAGACTTCTGCACCACTGGGAGGCTGCGCTTCGCCATGGGGCTTACCGTTACCATGCTCAGCCAAAGAGCCGTTGATTCCAACCAGAGCCCATGCAAATACGGCCATCTCTCTGATACTAGCCATGAAATCTTGCTGGCGATTGTTTGGCCTTGTATGGTTGGAATGTTGAGTAGATGGCTGATTGCTGGATGCACCAGGCGCCGCAGCAGTGGCAGGGGTGTAATTAGGTGGCAGCATGGGTTGGGTACCCCAAGGCACAGCATAGAGTGATTGCGGCTGGATAGTCTGTGGGCCGCTATATCCTAGGTGGCCTTGACCACCGTGTCCTTGTCGAGCTTGTGGAAGCGCAGGCTCTTGGCGTGTAGGAACTGCTTGTGGAGGACCATATGTACCTCTTAGACCCCTTGTGTAGGCGGAAGGAGGGAAGGCTCCATTTACTGGTTCGTAGTGGGTAACGTATTCTTGAGGCTCACCAGAGTATGGGGTGAAGTTTGGGTGTATAGTTGTCGGCACTAGCTGGCCCTCTGGAGCCGGAGCAGCCACACGAAGGCAGACTACCAAACCATCAGATGTGCACGAAATGACTGCTTCAAGCTGAATAGGCTGAGATGGCCGGCGGCGAGGCGTTTCTGAAGTGGTGGAGCCTGTGGAGTGCTGTGGGAGCTGGCCAGGGAGCAAGTCATTGACATATGAGTTGCTTTCAGCACCAGAGGAAGACGCTGCTGTCAGACCAGGAGGACCTAAAGAAGGAGGTGCGAAAGCTGTAGGGTTACCAGGAGCACCAGATCCCGGAGCATTTGCAGCAGCATTGAGAAGACGAGCGGTTGACTCTTCAGATTGAGGGCTGCCGGAAGCACTTTCGGACGTCTCACTAGATCCATCAGTTTCTGTGGGCAATTGGAACTCTTCGCCAACCTCCACAAGTCTCGGGTCTTGATACCAGAAACGCAGATACGCAATGGAATCATTGGCTTTTGCGTTTTCCAAGCAATGCACAGCATCGCGCAGACACTGCTGCTGCATACAGAAATAGAAGCTCTTGCCATGCAGCTCATCGCCTGTAATCCCGAGCACGTCGGCAAGACCGTCGGTTGCATACATGATCGTTAGCGTACGAGTGTATCGGTTCAGGAATAACGCAGCTCGTGGTTCACGCTGCCCAATAGTTGGTGGCATATCCGTGAACTTGGTCGACAAATGACTCAACATATGGTAACGTGGATCACGAGGACTGGGCGAGAACAGTCTGCGAATAGCAGGAGCTTCAGCCGCACGGTCTGGAACTAGTTAGTAGACACGAGAAGACGGACGATAGAGTGTTGACTTACTTGCAGCACGAACATCGCGTCTGTAAACACTAGTACAGCCCACCAGAACATTGTAGACAACAGTGAAGATGACCTCACACCCAACCCAGGTTCCCGCTGAAGTTCTCATACGGCAATACGACAACACGGCTGCTTTGTCCATCTGAACGCTCCTCCCATGTTTCGCACGAGCCAATGGCACCTCTTGAGGATGGAAGAAATCCCAAGCTGACTGACCAACCACTTCCTCCGGCTCATATCCCAATATATCAACAACGGAATCAGAGGAGTAGAGAATGCGGCAATCGGCCGAGAGATCTGTTGCGTGTTCAGCTAGTAGACCATCTCATCCAGAAGCATATCCACTCACCATTGATGGTAATGAAGGTGGTCTCCATTTTGACAAGTTGTGTCAGGTATCGGCAAAGACTCTGGAAGTCAGAAGACCGTTCTTTTTGTTCAGCTGACCGTCGTCTTCCACTTCTTATCACAAAAGACTTCGACCTTGATTGCCGACTTTCAGTGTGTTTGACACTCAGGTCTTTCTGATGGCGTTCACCGAATCACGGTGCGCAATGTTAGGCTTCCTTGTTCCCTTTGTACGCTAGTTTGTGGTTGGTGACAGGTTTTGTGCGACAGGATTGTGGTGAGGAGGACGAGACGAGAATGATAACCTAGAAAGTCAAGACGTCTGTGGCGGAAACTGTTAGTTTCAAGATCGCGTTTGGCACACGAAACAACAGCAAGTGCACACAATCCAGAGGCAGGCAGTGGCGATTTCCAAGCAGATTGTGTCGAGCGAGCTGAGTTTGAAAGAGGGACGATGTCGACCAAGGCAGAGAGATGTTGAAGAAGGAAGACGAAGGGCGAGTGCGAGATTGAGGAAGAAGGGTCGGGGAGCGGGGTCCGCGGTGCTCTCATTGGCCAAATTCTTGGGCCTCGTGGCGTACCCCACCGAGCTCGCTTCGCCTTTGACGCCTGGAAAAAACTGTTACGCAAGCACAAGCTGGAACGAGGTGGAAAAGCGTTGCAAAACATCGACTTCCTGCCAGGGTAGGAGGAGGTCAGTAAAGAACTGAGGGGACTTTTACAATGCGAAATACAGCATTCTCTTGTCATCTAAAATAGTTACATTATGCATGTCATCGTTTTCCTCGGAATAGCCGAATCTTATTGTTTTGACTCTGCTTTTCATGATTTGGAATAGGTTTGAACCACAATAATCCTTTAGTGCCTGCCTAGGTAGTCCCTAAACGCACGTCAATAAGCATCCTTGTAGCACATCACAGTGCAGTTGGGCTTCGCATGGATTGGGGGGCATTGGGCCTCCTTCCTACACCAAACGGCCGTTTTCTACCTAGTGAAATCAGAAACATCTCGTGTTGTTCCTGATCTCCAAGTGTCATATCTGTCTCATTGTAGCCAGAAGAGGTGGCTCTTGTCCCTATGTCAGATGCAGGTGTCAATCGTCACGCCAGATGCCTGACGACACGCGTCCCGCAGAACCAAGCTCACGCGTCTCGAAAAATGAGTGTTGACATTGTCAAGGCTCGATTGCCTCGCCTGCAGCAAGTCGTGGAGTTTGAGGTAGATTGCTTAGGCTTTGTGTGATTCGAGGAGAATTGACATGAATACAGGACATATGTATGGTTATGCTCGTATCACTTGCGCATAATTGCAACTAACAGTGGCAGTCCCACTCTGGAACGTCAAGTTTTATCCCTATGGCCATGCAGAAGACGACCCTGTATTCGCTGTTATTGGCGACGTTAACGTTAGCAGTGTGATGCCCTTTGGTCGCAAGGCCTTGCTAACAACATCCTCCAGACTATCGTGTACAAACTTGTCGGAGGTGCTGGAGGGGATCTAGAGAGGTTATGCTGGTTCAAAGACGGTGGAGTCAGCTGAAACGCTGTGCTGTCGTGGGCCTTAGCTGACCATAAGCTCAGGATGTCAATCTATTCTCTTTTGACTGGACGCTCGATAGCGACACTGGAGAGCCAATGTTGTGTGTTGCAGGTGAAGGAGAGAATACCATCAAGCTTCTAAGTGTCACGTCTGGAACACTTGC
>Ga0160429_1000349_pt1 | contig 49299 bp, 62 predicted proteins | sample SolpanmetagenomR_FD_108199 | JGI IMG/M metagenome (GOLD analysis project Ga0160429, IMG submission 108199) | Solar panel surface microbial communities from Lawrence Berkeley National Laboratory, California, USA - R | ecosystem: Engineered > Built environment > Solar panel > Unclassified ... | reverse complement strand
TCTACTAGAATCTTCTAGTTCTTTCTTCTCTTACTAATAGAAGGACTTAGTAATCCTTACTATTAATAGCTCTAGTACTTCTAGAACATAATAGAATGTTCTAGAATACTAGTAATTCCAACAAGTACCTAGTCTTAAGGGTGGGTAAGGGTTAACTATATAACTAATACTACTCCTACGGTAAGCAGCAGGAGAGACGGCGTAGTGTAGCTTTAGAAGAAGGACTTTAACAGAAGGGTGTAAATAAAAGAAAGAAATAAAGTAAGGAATAATAATAAGACACTAGTTGGCTATTATTTTCTGATTAGGCCTATGGATATTAAAGTGAACTAGATTTAGCTAAACACTCCTTGAAGTTCAGTAGAAGCTGTTATTAAAATACGTAAAGTCCTCTTATTTAGATCTTATAGTCTAAATAAAATGTACTATATTTCGGTTAAATAAATAGGAGTTACTTTAGAGTGAGATTTTTCGGTTTAAACTAAGGCCGGCGACCTGAACTTTAGTTAAAGAGCGAATTAGTTCTTCTAGTAGAAAGTCTTTAACTAAAGGCTAGAAATAGCTACGGGTAAATTAGGGGATAATAGATAAGGAAAAATAATAAAGAGGACCTTATAGGAGAACAAGAGCTGATATAGAGATCTATATAATAAACGTTAATAAGAAGTAATAATCTCGAATGAATAGAGGCGGTGATAAAGAGTTTATAACTATTATAATATATAGTAAAGTCTACAACCGGGAGCTACATATGTCTGTTAACGGAAATTTCCTAATGTACTATATTAGCAATTACCTAGTTAAGAGGATACAAAACATACTATCTAGAGCTAAACCTACGCTATAATGCTTCTACCTCTACTCGATTAACCGTGAGAAAATTAGCGTCGTAGATCGTATTATATGACTCCTAATCAACCTAGTTATTAATAAAGTACTAAGCGGGATTCTTACCACTGCACTCTTAGGCAAGTCTATAGGGATAAGGTATATAGCTTTCACAACGTAGGCCAGCTTATACACTTATACACTTTAGAGTTTTATAGCTCTATAGCTAGTAGTCGATAGCTATTCCTATACTTTAGACATTCTATACATCTTATTTACCCGCTATACGCTACTTTATAGTATATAAAACAACTTTACTAGTGCGCCTTAATAATAGATTAGGTAACGGGAGTACACAGACGGTACCAAGTCTCGAATTTTAAAGTCGAGTAGTACGCGAGCCGTAGGTAAACCTTAAGCCTCTAGTACTACATTGCCCTAGCGAGTTATAGGCTCGTTTTGCTTACAAATAAAGACATAATCGCATCGCTAGATACCTATATACTACTAATTAGTAGTATACCTTATATAGTCCTTGGCAACCTTATTAATATTACTAGGAGTCTTTCCATTCCGGCGCTAACACCGTATACTACTATATACTATAATAAGGAGGTTATCTACCGAATAAGGATTGGGCTCTAGCACCTTTATATCTTCTATTAGCTAGTGTATACCTATAGCCTTCTTACGCATCTCTTAAACGAAGACTGTAATAGCATCTGTTATTTCTAGGATCTAGAGGGCCTATTATAGGGCGGCTACTATACGCTAGTACTTCGTTAACAAGCTGTAGTTTATACTAGTCTAACTACTCCGCTCGTCTAGTAGTACTCCTACTATAGTCCATACTACACATTTGCCTATAGAACGATTTATAAATTGTTGAATTCTAGTGAAGTCTAAGTGGTAACGCTAAGAGTTCTACTACTTAGGGTCTAGAAGTTCTTCTACTAAAAAGACCTAACCCTAGTGGATTAACTACACCTCATACTAAGTCGCACGCTTAGTGTTAGTTACTTGATTAACCTATATATAACTACAGTAGCTCTAAATAACTATAATATCTAATATAAATACTTGATTATTCTATATAGCAGCGGGCTCCTCCTAGGCCGAGACATAAGCATTAATGTTCTTAAGATATAACTGCTAAAGGGACCGTTGCGGGTAAGTAAGGATCTAGACTTTATAGTTCTTATAATTTATCCTTCTATATAGCTCTTTTACTAATTTAATATGTAAGTGTTTGGGTGATTTAGTACTCGTAGAAGTTATGGGGCCAAATAGATGGATTGAGGGAACGACGTGCACTAATAAGTAATATTTTAGGAAATTAAAATTACTATCTTCGTGGTCTTTTTCCCTTACCTTACGATACGTATTAATAAAGTAGCTAATCCGAGTTATAGCGGCATCTATACATTTAAGAGTATTGTCGTTATGCGTGTAATATTAGGCTAATATATAGAAATTAACAACGGCCTAGATATACTACAGCGCGTCCTTTAGGCCGTATTCTATTAGTAGTAGAGCATATATCAGTACTATCATCTTTAATATATTCTTCTAGTCTTTTCCTGTCTACTACTTTAGCTTTAAGAAACATAGGAAGCGTCTAAGTTCTATATATAGTAGCATTTGTGCAAAGCGGGTGTCGATATTAGTAAGAATATCTAAATATACTATCTTCTCTATGCGCCGCTTACTAGTAGTGCGGTATTAGCTAGCTGAACTAGCAGCATGTATTTCGCTATTAAGTAGCATTACAGTCCACGATTTAACATGCATTACTAGACCATCAAAGAGCTGGTGTAAGATATTAGTTATAAAGATATTATAGTAATTAACGAGTTAATGCTTCTAAAACAAGTTATCTACGTTATGAACCTATTCGTTGGTAGTAGGACGGATGCGTTCCGTGCGTTGCTTCTAAATCTAGACTTATATAGCGATATAAGTACGATTAATATAGCGCTGTTTAAGCTTTTCGTAAAGACTAGGTGGCACGGTATAAATTAGGCAGTGCTGATTTTACTTTATACTAGTAATAAGACATTGCTCCGGATAATCTACTTATATTCCCGTAAAGATAGAGAAGTACTAGTATATACTACCGTCTACGTAGACTATAGAAATACCGTCCGGCAACGACTGTATAGCTAGACAAATATATTAGTAAGTTATAGATCGAGTTAAACGCTATAAACTTACATTTAAATATTATACCTATTAACTTATAGTACAGCTCTACGCTAAAGTTAACCTAATAATCTATAGACGCACTAATAGAGAGTAACCCGATAAGGATGTTACTAGGCCGTTTATAACTTCAACGCGTTTCGCCGTCGAGATTACCGATAGTAAGGTAGACTAAGACTTATTACTAGTATATTAAGTAAGAGCGGTTTTATTAGTATTAATAATAATAGGTATATTTATAGCGTCGTCTCTCTATAGTTCGGTCTACTTCTTCTACTACTAATTGCAGTCATGCATCTCCGTATATACCCTTAACTTATTAACCGATTCGTCTTCTATAGAAGTATAGTGAAGATTGTCCTTAAATAGGCGGTGCGAGAGGAGGAATTTAATAACACTTAAGACGTTCTAATAATAGACTTTAAAACTTACACTTCCTCCAGATGCTATTTAAAATTTAGTAGTAAGCTAGAGCTCGCTAAGTAGACCTTTAATGAGACTATCTTAGATTTAGCGTAGATGCTTATCGTCGCGTAAAGTGATATTAGAAGAGAGCCTCTTTACTAATGTAATAAGGCTATCATTCGCCTAGCTCGTGTTATAAAACTTATATATATACCAAGTAATGTCGTAATCCTTAGTAGTTCTATAGTTACTGAGTGCTTCATATAGGGGAGAGAGATAGCTAGAACATAAGCTTAGTAATTATATATATTTTAGAGTATAAACTATACATACTATTACATGCGTGTAGTGCTAGCGTAAAACCTATATTTATGCTTCTAGTAAAACTAGATAGTCCTAGCCACGGACATATTAGTCCCTCTTACTATACTATAGGTAGACGCGCTCGCGCTAGGCTTAAGAGGAGTAGAGAAGACAACGTCTTCTAGATTATCGCCTACTATAATATCACCTCCTAAAATATCGCCTGCTAGAATATCGTCTTCTAAACTATTATCTACTAGATTATTATCATCTACGACATCGTTATCTAATTACCCTAATAAATCGCCTATATTACTAGAAAGTAGAGTATATTATAGGTCTTAGTCGTCGTCTATATTATTACGTGACTAGTTATGCTCGGGAGACATTTCGATAGAAATAGGGATAGGGTTAATGTGTAGGGGGGAAGACGAATGCCGGTTAATAGGCGTTAATAGGGAAGGAATAACATGTAGTATCTAGAACGTATAGAGAATAACATTATTATTAGATGTTAAAGGGACCGTAAGGCTTAAAGCTAAAGGAGGAGGGTGTAACGTTAGTTCTATAGAGGCTATATACTACAATATCCGCCGTATATAGATTATGTTACTAGATTAGTAGCGGCGAATACTATGCAAATCGAAGTCCTTAGTTAGAAGTTGAAAGAAAATTGATGACTAAGTAATGCGTAAACTAAATGAACCTAAATTTATCTGAAGAACATCCTAAATTTAGTATAATTATATCAACCGTTTTTACGCGGGGGAAAGGCGAATAACTAACCCTACTAGTAGACGTCGCTTAATGCATAGTACGTAGGCATAAAGAAACTTCTACAGACGTATAGCGCTTTTCTTTATATAGAGCATGCGTAGGACAAGTTCTAGCTATAACTAGGACCTAAAATGCTACTAGTTAGGGGCTATTTAGGCGTTGTTTAGGCGCTAATTAGTAGTGTTTTAACTAAATAAAATAGAGTAGGTACCGAACCAGAGGTCTCTCCTAAATTTTTAGGACCCTAAGGTTGTAGATATAGAATTAGAAGGATAATCTAGCTAAGGTAGGTATATATTAATATAAGCGTAATTACTACTTAATTAGGGTATAGGGTATAAGGTATTAAATCGACCTCGTCGTTACTTAAGTTTATAACCTCTTAGCGATCGATAGCAATAGTTAACTAGTAACTATATAGCTAGGATATAATATAGGAAATAGCTTTAGAATAGATTATATTGACCGGGCTTATAATCTATTAGTTATATTAGAAGCAATTTAGTTATATATAGGTTAATTAAGTAACTAACTAATACTAAGCGTGCGACTTAGTATAAGGTGTAGTTAAACCACTAGGGTTAGGTCTCCTTATAGAGAGAGAACTTCTAGACCCTAAGTAGAAGAACTCTTAGCGTTGCCACTTAGACTTCACCTAAATTTAATAGTATGACTATAAACAAGTGCAGCGGAACCACCCCGATATTACGTAAGCAAGATAAGAAAGCCACAACATTCTATGATTTGATAACGTACACAACGTATAACAACATCGAACCTGCATGTCGGCTATGCTTCGCTAGATCTAAGTTCGGCCTCCGCTCCATACGATCATCTCTGCAGAGGAGTGCCGAACTCTAAAATTGTCATAATGCCCGATCACTATTGCGATAACGATGATCTCGATCAGTTACAAGTCTGATTACTTTGACAGTAAGGCCAAGTGTGAGAGATGATAATGATGCAATGTACTGGTGGCAATACCATACCGAAGGTCCGCTCATAAGCATATGTTGGAGCAGGAGACGACCCAGCCCTCCAAAAATTAACATTCCTCCACGAACACGAGTAGCAAGTGAGGCATGGCACGTCACCTCGGGTCTTGAAGCTTAGCTATAATGCTGCTGATCTTCTCACCCATAAGAAGCTTTACACTAGTGCAAACCCTTCGGAAAGCTTATGCAGGTTGACGCTGCTTGACGCTACACCTGCATAAAAGTCCCGGGATGGACATGGCAATCGTAATGCGACATGCGGAAGATGCCATACCATTTATTCGTCGAGCGGCCACCACAAGACACATTTAGCCTCGAGGGAGTGCTGGTACCATGACCTACGCCCAGTTCCACTTGGCTGTGACACACAAACTCGCCTACATACAATCGGACTCATCGCAGGCAATAATATCGACAATGCGTTGTATATCATGCATGATGCCCAACTATGGGCAATCTCAAAGGTGAAGTCCTGCCATGTGCGAGTCGACGTCATAATCTACCTAATATTTCTCAACGTAATGCTACTCGAGAAGTATATAAAAGCAAAGACCTCTGTCACTGTTTATACCTTCTTGTTCATCAGCTCCTTCACCTCACAATCACACAATAATCAGCCACTTTCCAAGCTCGTCTTCTTCGAAACTCCTCTTTTCACTCACTATGGTTCACATTGCGGTTCTCCTAGCACTTGCTTTGGCAGGCATGGCTGCAGCATTTCCCAATCCATTTTACAGCGGCGTCTACACTGACACTGTAAGATTTCTTCTATACGTCTACAGCTTCACGCACATAGCTGATTGTCAATAGTTCGACAATGTGACCGTCATTCCTGTCGTTAGCGCCTTTGAACGCGTCGGATACCAAAACAACCTCAACTACAACCAGTTCCAAATTGATTCCGCAGCTATTCAGCAACTCGCACCGATCAAGGCTGCATCTGGCAAGAACGTAGCCGTCGTCGTACCCACTACAACTCTCGAGTCTGGCACCGTCAGCCTTAACCCCCAGAACACCGTCTTCAAGAGCTCCGCCATCAGAGCCTTCGATCTCGTCCAATTCTTCTTCGGCTGCACCACTTTCCTTGCCAATTCGCAGGCCGATGTTGACCTTGGTTGTAGCATTGAAGTGTCTGGATACAACACAGCGGGCAAGATGGTTGGCATTGCTTCGTACAATTATGCCCCCGATGCTGCCTTTGGTGCGGACTTAGTTAAGGCTGTGCTTCCGGACAGCTTCGTCAATCTGGTCAATGTCACTTTCGCTGTGTCTACCAGCAGTGTTGCTGTTACAGATACTGCGATTGTGTTGGACAATGTCTCACACGTCAACTACTGGTAAAGTCAAATGTTTTTGATACACGTCAGCTATGTGTGAATGCAAATGTCCAGGGACGAGACATATGAAAAAATAGGAGACTGAGCAAGATCGCAGCGGTGCGAGATTAGGTACTGCAGTAACATAATATAAGACAAGTTGTAGCTGAAAATTTGGAAGAAACGAACGCGGACACGCTTGTGCACGTCTACAACACCTCTGAGGCAATAACATGACACCCGACTGCAATCGTGTTGGTCGATCTTTTCATTTTTTGATGTCATGTGACTTTGGAGAAATGTGATTCTTAACATCGGAGCAGAATATCAAAATTCAGAAGAGACAGTTAAAGCCTAGTGACGATATAGGCGAAAGTATAGATAGGTTCACTCGATTTCCCGTCACCTATGTGGCAACAACTGCGACAGCGGACTCAGCTCCTAATACTAGTGAGAAGGCGCGCACACTGTGCCTACCTAATTTGGGTTAAGCTTATGGCCCTGGTCATGCGATTCTAGAGCCGCCTGCTGCACGAGGGAAGCCGGGGAGGAGGGGCAAGCGGGCAAGGTCCAATTCAGCCGTCGCAGGGTAAAAGCAAATACTGCAGTGAAAACAGTAACACCTATGCCACCATTCACTCCCTTCCCCTCATGCCCCTTGTGCCTCAATGTCTCACGCCTCCTCCTGGCCTATGGCTAATGATTGATTAGGGACGCTACCTCGATGCTTGACCCACCTGCACCGCATTTGCGACTAAATCGCAATTAGCGTCAACTTTCTGCTTGTGCTTCTTATCCAAGATCATAAGGGCTTGCGCCTGTACCATATAGTGTCCAATCCACTTACCTGCATTGCATTCCTTTGCTCTGCCTGCCTGCCTGTCCGACTTCTACTCTCTTGCTGTGATTGCGTGGCGAAACGTAACAGCAGAGTCCATTCAGCAACAACATGCCGAACCTCACTCTGGGCCTAGTCGCCCTGCTGGCGCTTGCCTCTGTGCCCGGTCCAATTCTGGTAGTTGAACATCTGCATCAGAAAATATATAAAAGGGTATGTAATAATTGTTTTATAGGATTCATGGCGGAGGTTTCGAGGGTGGATCTGGCTCCGACCCACAAACTGATGGTGGCAACCTTGCTTCTCGAGAAGACATTGTCACCGTGACTTTCAATTATCGAATCGGCACACTTGGCTTTCTCGCCATTCCAGGAACTGATATCAAAGGGAAGTTTGGCATAGGCGACCAAGTCAATGCCCTCGATTGGGTATTGGCCAACATTGCCAGCTTTGGAGGTGACCCCAAGCAAATCACTATCACTGGAGAATCTGCCGGCGCAGCATCTGTCCGAGTACACCTCGGCTCAGCACAATGCATTGGCAAATTCCAGGGTGCTATCGCCATGTCTGACCTTGGCGGCGGCATCGACCTAGGCGAGCCCAGCAACTGAGGAACGCAATTCACGAATTACTACACTATCAACCAATCCTACGCCGTGGCTGGTCAATCCATCTTCCACGCCGTCGGCTGCAATCAGACCGCCATTGCGGATCAAATCACTTGCCTCCGCACCGCTAGCACCGGTGTTGCAATCAATGCCCTCCGCCCGGACGCACGCTACATTGTTCAAGATGGCACGTTCGTGACCAGGGAGTCACTCGACCTACGCAAGCAGATCCTCACACACCGCGCACGTCCCATACATCGGCGGCAATGTCCTGAACGATGGCGCATCCTTTACCGGTCTCTCTACAACATGCACCTCGCTTGCGGACTGTCTCGCCGCGGACATCGCCTGCACTCCCGCCTACGCCAACGCAATCATCGCGTGCGGCCTCTTCCCCTACGTCAACTCCACTGGAAACCTGCAGCAGGACGCCTTCAACGTCTCCCAGCGCGTTGTCACTCACAACATGTTCCGGTGCGTTGACCGGGCCACATCCTACGCCGGTGCTGTCTCTGGCGCCTTCGCCTCCGCTTACTACTATCAGATGAACCAAGCCGGCTTCGGCTACAATTCCAACAATGTACCTGCTGCAGGACCTGGCCCACACTACCTCCTTCATGGTAGCGACATGCCCTGGCTTTTTGGTAACCAGATCAGCTATACGGACCCTAAAGCCTTTCCTACGCAGCTGGTTACCACGATGTACTTTGCAGAGTTTATGCGCTCCGGACAGCCGAATCCCGCCGAGGCGTATCTCATGGCGCGAGAGTATAAGGACGCGCTCAAGGTTGATCGACAGTCGGGCCCGTGGAATGAGGTTACTGGGGACAGTGGGAAGCAGGTCAAGCAAATGGATTATCCGGCGTATGATGCCAAGTGGGTTGATACTCCGCAGTGTGCATGGCTGAACTACTCGATCAGTTACTATCTGACGGGTAGGATTTGATGGCAGGAGATATAAGGTGTGATGTGTACGGTGCAAGATGTGAGATACAGGTATGAAGTGGAGGTATGCGATGCAGATGTGGAGTATGAGATCTGGGGTGGGAGGAGGAAAGTAAGATTCACTTATGTGCGAGCAATGGTTAATTCTTTTAACCCTCTGTGAACTCGCCTAATACATCACGGTCTTCCGCTAATCTCTTAATCTATTATCCTCTTCCATTATCTTCGGCTACTTTCTTAATCTTCTATCCTCTTCCATTATGCTTCACCGCCTTATTTGGAGGCTGACCGAGATTGTACCTGTACGTGAATTGATTACTATAGTACTATAATGCAGGCTGTAGCTGAAAGTTCGATGAAACAATGAAATGAATACAAGCACGCTTGTGCACATCTAAGACACCCTTGAGGCAATAATAAAAACACACCAAATGGCACTAAGATCATGTCGATCGATCTTTTCATTCCTGATGTCGTGTAGCTCTGCTTACACATATTATGATGTTTAGAAAGAGAGCAGAATATCCAATATCAGCGGATACAGCTATAGCCTCACAACAACATAGCCGAAATCACAGCAGAATCAACTCGACTTCACGTCACCTACATAGCAAGAACGGTGCCTCTAGACCCAGCTACTAATGCTAGTGACGCCCTTGCTTACACTTGTAGACATTAGATGCCATTCGTCGGAGTAATAGCACAGATCTTTGTGTATGGATATGCTACCACAGTGCTACCGCACTGTCGTGGACGAAGCTCAGCGTGCTGAGGCATGATACCATAATTGTATTTGGCGTCACTTTGATTTGAGAGCGTCCGTCAAAAGAACGACACCCATGGATGGCACATCTGTCACAAAACGGCACTATTTTAGTACTATCGAAAGCGGCGTCAGGAGCAGGTGAATATTGCTCAATGTCATATTCTCAGCAGAGTGTCATCATGATATGAGTCTCATATATATCACATCGTTGCAGAATTCGTGAGGCCAGGGCAAAAGTTGGTATGAGGTATCAAGGTGTGAAGAGTGCCGGTAGACCTTCTGAACTTAACGAATGTAATTAATTTATAAATATCAGTTGAGGGAGACTCTAGGACATTAGAGATAGGCATAAGGTAAGTAGCTCGAAGAAAGTTAGGGCCACAGCAGTCCTAGCCCACGAATTCTGATTACGACGTGATATGTTCACCATTAATCATCTTTCGAATTATTACTACGCATTCTTACTTTTCTCAAGAGCTTGGTGTCATTCCAGTAGGAAGCGTAACCCTGAACGCTAACAGTTGAGAGTCCAAGTTGAAGCCACTCGTATCACTATAGTTGAATTTACCGCCATCGAGGTGACCGTTCTGCGTGATGAAGTCATTGTCGCTAAAACGAAATAATCAGTAGTTATACTTCTTCAATTTTAAAATCACAAAAACAACTTACGACATGCTAAACAAGAAGAACTGTCCATCACTTCCCCCGTTACTGGGCGTAACCGGCGCCAGTGCCAAACTCTCCCACTTCTCGTTAAGAAGCCCATTATCTTGCGCTCCACCGTTGTGGAGGTAAAACCGGTTTAGCTGCGAGTTGACATTGTAATCCAAGAACGAGCAGTACGTCGCCGCAGTGATGTTGGCAGCTAGCACACCTCCTGGGGCAACAGCAGCAGTGGCATAATCATACATGCCGACAATGTTCGTTGCGGTCGAAATGTCGAAGATATCCGCGTGACGGTACACGCTCTGGCTACTCGCCTGGCCGCGTCCGGCGTCAGAGTCGCGCGCCAGGACGAGGAATTGGTTGCCATCGAGATAGTGAATCTCGGATTGTGCGGCGATGTGGCTCTTGCCGGTGCTAGCTTTGACGTAACTGGGCAGATGGACGACGTACTCGCCGACTAGCTCGGGGGTGCCGACGGAGATGTCGTATTGCACCATACGGGTGTAGCCTTCCTTTGAGCCTGAGGTGCCGCCGTCTTGGTTGGTTGCTGCTTGCAGAAGAGCGTAGAGATATTTCTGGTCAGTGGATATCGTGAGGCCTTCGAAACCGTGGTTATTGTCTCTGCCTGTAGGGTTGTCGGCTGGGCTGACGTCGTCGGTAATGCCGGCCAGGGTTTGGAAGTAGGTAGGCGAGTCTGCGGAGAAGCTGATGCTGTTGTTTCGCATGGGGATGTATGCCATCGGGGGCATGATGGCTTGGAGCATCTTGCCTCCCTTGCCGAACTGGTAGATGTAGGGGCCATATTCGTCGGAGATCCAGAAAGTGCCATCGTTAGCGACGACCAAACCTTCGTTGTCATTGACAACTCTGTTACCACCAGGACCTGGGAAGCCAAAGCCGTCTCCAGTGAACGTGGTGGATGGCAACTGGGGAAAGCCTTTGAAAGTGAGGTAAGGGCCTGTCGGGTTGGCGTCAAGACCACTTGTCGGGTTGCCCTTCGGGTCGGTTAAGAAGATGGTGTCTTCGTATTGTAGCTCGATGTTTGTGGTTACCGGAGAGCTGGCGCTGTTGTCGTATACTGGAGAGAAAGTAATGCCGAACTTCTGGACACGACTCTGATAGTTGACCGTACCTTCGGTGTTCCAGCCTCTGTCGGGGATTGCATAGAGTGTACCGGTGTAAACACCTTTCTTGTTCACCTTCCAACTGTTTCTTGGAATGGCAATGCTCGATCCGATACCTCCGATGGTATCACCACGGCTGTCATAAGCATCACTGGGGACGTACCCATAGCCAGCCAGCTCATTGTACTGATATGTCTTTCCGTTGCAGGTTGTGCTGGAAACAATACCAGATGCAGTGCCGTTGGTCTGACGGGGCACAAGGTGGGCTGAAGCAGAAGCCCCAATGCTAGAGAGCGCAAGAAAGGTGGTAGATGTCTTCATGGTGATAATGGAAATGGAACGATTTCGGAATGTGTCTCCAAAGAAAAGGAACAATAAACAGACGCATTTTGAAGCATTTATCATATACATTTCTGCTTCACGCTAGTCACATGATAGTCGCAGCGATGAGGTTCGAAAACAAGTTGGCATTGTCCAATCGATGTCGCACGTGTTTCTTGCCGGAGATGCTTGCGCCAAGGTGTGGCAAAGAGATAGATAAAGGGATTTGCAGACTTGTGACATTTTCGCATTGGTCTTCTTCTTCTGACTTCGGATTCTTAAGGGTGACAACCTGAGTGTGTTGTTTTACATACGCTTCTTTGTTAGAGTATCATGGCACTGTATGCAATCGCGGTTGGGCATGCTTCCAATTCAATACTCACCTTCGTCGGCTCCCAATACTCACGTCAAAGTCTTCCTGCTTAACCACGCTTTGAACATCTGCAATGCTTCCACTGGCTTGTCGAAAGGCACCATATGACCTGCTCCGTGCACTCGGGCGTATCGTAATGGCCCACTCTCCCACCACAAACCGCCGCTCCAAACTTGTTTGTTGTTCTCCTGTTGGTAGCGAAAGTCGGGCAAGCCCTTCCATTCGAGGGATCCAAAGACTCGCTGTGACATGTTAGTCTCATCGGATAGCTTCGATTAAGTTGGTGTACTTACTTCGTTGCCGACGAAGTTGCCTAACGCGTGCCAATTGTCAGCGTTGTGATCTCATTATAGGGGTTTCTAGCAGGATGATGGAGACTTACAAATCCAGTCGTATGTCCCAACATAGATTAATACTCTAACCCCACTGTGCAGCAGACGGGCGACGTAGGGCCGAGTGTCGATAATGTAGTCGTTGACCTTCTGAAACTCCCTCCCAACTTTGTTATTGCAGCCAACGAACTTGGGGGCTGCCTTGTCAACGCCAAAGGCCGTACGCACTGCCTCGGTTCGGAGGAAGGTCGTAATGGAATCCATGATTGGATAGCATAAGTAACCTATGCAAGGCTTGCTGACATCGTAGTAGTTCAGCCCCGAGTAGATGTACGGCAGTTCAAGCTCATTATCGCAGAAGCCTCTCGAGGCGCCGCATATGATCGGGTCTGGGTAGTTGTGGCATGCATCTAGAAGATACTCGCAGCGTGGTACGGCTGCTGACATACGGTCGCAGACGGTGGAGTTGAGTAGTGGCCCAATGCCGGTGACGTTGGTGCAAGAAATATCGTAGGAGGAAGTCAATTGCTTGGTGTCGGAAAAGATGCCATTTCCTATTAAGACGGATTCAAGGGGTATTTGCTCATCCGATCCAGAAATGGCATTCATCGCCATGATGTGTTCTGCAAATACTGGAATGTAGTGCCCGCCGTAGCTCTCGCCTGCAATGGAAAATGGTAGGGATTTAGCTTCTGGAAATGCCAAGTACCAAAGTCTCATGAAAGCATAGATGTCTTCGCTAGCAGCAAGTGTTCCTCCAGTGATCTCTGATCTATTGCTAGTGTACGAAAAACCGACACCAATTGGTTGATCAAGGAAGAAGACATTTGCAGCTTCGATCCAGCTGTTCGGGTTCTCCCGAGCTGACTTCCCTCCGTCATTCACGGTGCAAGGTCCCAATTCCATGAACAATCCTGTCATACTAGAACATCCTGGCCCACCGTTCAGCCAGAGGACTACTGGGTCCTCCTTAGGCTTGGAGCGTGATTCAAAGTAGGCAAAGTAGAAGTGTTTGGATCCGGAGTTGAGATAGCCAGTATATCCAGCCGTCGCTCCAGGACAGACATCTGCCAGTGTTGGTGCGTCATCATCTTCCTTGTTGACCGTAAAAGGATCGTGGGCGGCATGAGCAGTAATGGAGAGGCTATGATTAGGATACAAATCGTGTGTAAGGATACGTGCGGCAGGAGATTCTGGCGATGTGAGAGGGACTTGTGGTGCAACGCTTCCAGCAACTACTGTCACAGCAGAGAGCAACAATGCAAGGGAAATCAACGGCATGGTCGCTATACAGGATTTGAAGGATGTATTCTGGGTCAAGCTGATACTGAGGCTTTAAATAGAAGATGTCTCGGTCGACTGATAAGCGATAAGAGCCATTCTGTGTGTGGCAAACCTGTTTAGGCAGCTCGAACATGTATGCGGTTAGACTGTGAGCAAGGTACACGGCAACCCCATAACCGATCATCGCCAATCACGCGACCATTCAGGTAGCACCCTCTGTCGATACCTTAGCATACCTTACTTTCATCTACGAGATCCTCTCCACGTGTTCATGAGGGAATTTCTTCTCAACATTCTCAAAGCCCTCAGAGTTCTTCAGCTCCTCCGAGTTCTTCAGCTCCCAATCCATACCACTCTCGCCCTGATTCTCACCATCACGATGTTCCTTTTTCCCATCAAAGATCTCCGCAATCTCCTCCAAACTGCGTCCCCTAGTCTCCGGGAACAGAAAGTATATGAGAAGGATTGAAATCGTGAGCAGAATGCAGAAGACAATGTAGTACTTCCACCCGAGTTTCTTCATGGCGATTGGATTGCAGAAATTGGCTATGATGAGGCCGCAGTAGTTGACGGTGTAGGCCCAGGTTACGCCGCGGCTTCGGAGTAGAGAAGGGTAGATCTTTCAAGAATGTTAGAAAATCCGCACACTTCGGAGCTGTTCGTGACTTACCTCGACTACGTATGCCGGATTGAGAGGGGTGTAGGCAATGGCGTAGAAGAAGTTGTAGAAGAAAAGGAATGCAATCACAGCATGTCCAGCTTGAATATCGTGATTCTGTCCAAGTCGTCAGTATGTGTGAGTCGACATCCAAAGTCAGCACTTACTCGAGTGAACACACTATTCAAGATCGTCCAGCAGACGTATGATGTGAGCATGCCACTTGCTGATATCAAGAAGAGGGTGCGCCGACCCATGCGATCAACCATCAATGCTCCTCCACAGACGGCTGAGAACCAGTTGAAGATCTGAAGCATTCCGTTTAAGAGTGTTTGTGTAGATGTTGCCGTAATGCCAACTGTGTTGAGGACTAGAGTGAGGTAGTATGAGATGACCGCGTTACCGCTCCATTGGGTGAAAATGCCGAGGATTGCTGCGATGAGTGATCGCCGGCGGTTGGCTGGAGTTCTGAAAAGGTCTAGGTAGGAAGACTTTGAGTTGATATGACTCTCCATCTCGATACTTTGCTCCATCTCGCGAAGTTCAAAGTCGACAAGTGGTGATGTCTCATCATTGTCTGCGTGGAACTTCACGAGGAACGCTCTTGCTTCCGTGATGCGACCTTGAGAAACCAACCATCTGTTACTTGTTAGTCGTCATACTCAAGACTAGCGAGACTTTGCCTTACCTAGGTGATTCTGGGAGCCAGTAGAAGCCGAGGAATTGCAGGAAGGGAAACGCTCCTTGCATGATCGAGGGAATTCTCCAGCCCCAATTCGAGGTCATCTTGAAGGTAGCATATGTTGTCCATGCAGCGAGGACCCCGCCAACAAACTGTGTCCTGCGTCAGGTCTGTACGAACATGGGCAAGCCACACAGATATCAACTTACATAGAAAGTATTGTACAATGCGGTCACTCTACCACGATGGGTTGGGTACGCCAACTCGGTAACCAAAACAGGCGATGGTTGTGCAAGGAAAGCTGTGCCAAAGCCAAGCACGAAGCGTGCTGCAATCATCATACCAACGTTTTGTGCTGCACCTTGAACAACGGTGCCGATGAGTAGGAAGCCGAAGCCCACATACATAGGCATGCGTCTTCCGTACTTGTCTGATAGAAACGTGGCAGGGAAAAGTCCAAGGAGCTTGCCAACGATATAAAGTGCATTGATAGAACCAAGAAGGGCGGCTTCAGGGTGGTGGAAGTAGTCCTTCCAGACCTTCAAGGACTGGAGGCCGTTCATCATGGAGCCTAAGCATTGTCAGAAGACCAGTATTGATAGGCTATAGAGATGATATGACTTACCATCAAAACCAATGATAGCAGATGAAAAGAGAGGGACCAACAGGATCAAATTCAGGCGAATAAGATGGCCAGTTCTATACCACGGCTTTGGGTTTTGTGGCAGATACTGGACGACTATTAGCTTCGACTCTGTGCAATGCAGTATGACATCTCGAAGAGCGTTGACTGACCTGCAAGAGCTCAGTTCCGACCGCATTGAGGTTGCCTTTGTTGGTAGACTTCGGAAGTCCCATGCTGAATTGACCTCGGTGTATGGTTATTCACTTTCTGTGAATGGTAAGATGCTGATACAACAAAAAAGAAGACGAAAGAGGTGCAGGGGAAGTCCAATTTATGTTGTGGTACGACGGCATGAGGTACAGCTTAGAGACAACCAGCGCGCTGGATGGCTCCCCGATGTACCCCGCACGCGAGTCTGGATTGTGGGGCTCAGGTTGCAAAATGTGCGTAGTGGTCACATGATCTCGTGGCCGGGGAGGACGGCTCAACGATCCGTACGTGCAACCGAGAGATCTCCGCTTGGCAGCGGGGTGTGCCACAAAGCAAGTGGTCCGGAAGCTGGAAGGTGGGGCCATGAGATGCGGTGAGAGGCGCTCCGCTTCTTGGCAGTGGACATGGTTTGATCAGATGAGTGAGATGCTGGTGCTCGACGTTGTTTTCCCCAGGTAGTCCAAGGAATTGCAAAACCAAAGACTTCACTCCGTACGACTAATGCCGAGCAATATAACATAGCCCACGTCCTTTGCATTAGAAGCATTAGAAGCATTAGAAGACCAACAAGGGGCTTTCTGTAACTCTCTCTCCTTTCGACTGCTCACCATGTCATCTATAAGTAGTACCAGCTCCACTGGCATGAACACGCCTGAAAGTAGCAGTGCTGGCAATATGAACGTCGAAGACTTGATCAAGCTATTAACGCTGGATGAAAAGGTTGCTTTGACACGAGGTACGTGCTCTCATATTTCTGGCACTCGAAGCTTCATTCAGCGCGATATTCTCTCACGTCAAGTTCCATCGAAGAGATGGACGACGTTGGCTTAAGCAAAGTATGCAGAGTGATAGTAACATAATCGACCTGACGGAGGAAGTCACACCACATAATACACCGGAAGCTCAGCCCGGGATTGCCGGATCGTAGGCGAGCGAGACTAGGTTGCTCCTATCGAAACCGGCGACTAGTCCCCTAGATATCCTTACGGCACTCTCCTCGCGTGCTTCCGATGAGCTCAATGTGGCTTCAACTCTGGCTGCGATTCCGGTAAGGATATTGGCTAACGTCTTCACAGCTTGCGACATGTGGCATACAACTCCCATTGAACGACTGGGAATACCTTCCTTGCGAGTGTCTGACGGACCAAATGGTGTACGAGGTACAAAGTTCTTCGATAGCACACCAGCTGCCTGCTTCCCGTGCGGAACAGGTCTAGGCGCAACCTGGGACACCGGACTACTGAGAGCAGTTGGCAATTTGTTAGGCCTAGAAGCTAAGGCAAAGGGCGCCCACATCTTGCTAGGTCCGACAGTCAACATGCAGCGCAACCCTCTCGGTGGTCGAGGCTTTGAATCTTTCTCTGAGGATCCAGTCTTATCTGGCTTGATTGCGGCTGCATACTGCAATGGTGTACAGGATCAACGCATCATTCCTTCGATCAAGCATTTCGTATGCAATGACCAAGAGGACAAGCGTATGCTGGTAGACATTAATGTTAGCGAGAGAGCTCTTCGCGAGATCTACCTAGCACCTTTTATGCTTGCTGTACGTGATGCTAACCCAGGCTCTTTTATGACCGCATACAACAAGGTCAACGGAACACATTGCAGCGAAAATATGCATTTGCTAAAAGACATTCTTCGAGAAGAATGGGGCTGGGACGGGCTAGTGGTTAGCGACTGGTAAGTACGCCTGTGTGAACTGTACTATGACCCTCCAGTGTTTACAGGTGTGAGGAGACTCCCGCCAAACTACGAGAGCACGAAGGGGTTTATATATTCCTATCCATCCCTGAACTGAGCTCACTCAGAGATATTAACAAATTATGCAGGTACGGGACGTACAGCACCACCGAGGCAATACAAGCAGGGCTTGATCTCGAATGTCCCGGGCCTTCTCGATGGCGGACCATGAATCTGACGCACGCCATCAATTCTGGAAAGCTTGACGAGAAAGTACTGGACGAAAGAGTTCGAAATGTGCTGAAAGCCGTGGAAAAGGCTCAAGCAAGCGGTATAATTGAAGGTGCACCAGAGACGACCAGGGATACACCTGAAGACAGGCAGTTGTTGCGTCGCACGGCAGCTGAGTCGATAGTGCTTCTGAAGAACGAAAATGGCCTGCTTCCGTTTGCAAAGAACAAGAAAGTGAGCTCGACGATGTGACATCCTATACGATTTCTTTACGCTAACCTGATAAGATTGCAGTTATCGGATCAAACGCACGCGTTGCCACCTTTTGTGGCGGAGGCAGTGCGTCGCTCAATCCATACTATTCTACCTCCGTCCTCGACGCTGTCAAGTCAAGGTCTGAGGACGTGGTATACGTAGAAGGTCCCTTCTCGCATCGCGAATTCTCGTTACTCGACAATGTCCTGACCGATACCAGAGGAAATCCTGGCTTCACGTTCAGATGTTACCTTGAACCTCCTGAAAAAACGAACAGAGAATGCATTGACACCATGTATGTGAGGACCACGAAGTTCTTTCTGACGGATTACTCCCCACCTCGACTTGATAACTCCTTGTTCTGGACAGAGATGGAAGCTACTCTGACGCCGGATGTAGATGGTCTTTGGGAGTTTGGACTGTGTTGTCAAGGCACGGCTATGCTATACATTGATGGAGTTGAGGTGGTCGACAACTTGACCCATCAGGAGCCAGGCAATGCTTTCTTAGGTGCAGGCACGAAAGAAGTCACTGGATCCATCAGCCTCAAGAAAGGAAAGGAATACAAATTGCTCATACAGTTTGGCAGCGCGCCCACATCGAAGCTTGTTAAGAAAGGCGTCGTGACGTTTCGCAAAGGAGGTGTGCGCTTACGTGGAGGGCCACATATTGATGTTCAAGCTGCAATAGAAAATGCTGTCAGGGCAGCAAAGCAAGCAGACCAGGTCTTGATCGTAGCTGGTTTAAATGTGAGTCCAAAACCCATCCTTCAAAAGCAACTCGACCTACTGACAATTCTGAACAGGGCGATTGGGAAGTCGAAGGTCAAGACCGATCTGATATGAGCCTACCACCACATGTCGACAAGATGATAGAAAGCATCTTAGATGTCCGTCCAGACTCTGCCGTTGTGATACAGAGTGGAACTCCAGTGGCCATGCCATGGGCTTCCAAAGCAGCATCTGTTGTTCAGATGTGGTTTGGTGGCAACGAAGGCGGTAATGGACTTGGTGATGTGCTCTTCGGGGATATCAATCCAGTATGTGTCTCCAAATCAAATCTTCACATTGGTTGCACGACACTAATACGGATGCTGTAGAGCGGAAAGCTGCCACTGACGTTTCCGAAGAGAATCCAAGACAGTCCCGCCTTTCTCCATGCTTTTAGCAACAAAGGACGAATGTTGTATGGCGAGGACATATATGTAGGCTACCGCTATTATGATGCCGTGGATCTTGCCGTTGAGTTTCCTTTCGGTCACGGTCTATCTTACACGACGTTTCGAATGCACAGTCTTCGAGTCGTCTGCAAGGACGGCATCCTATCCGTTAGAGTGAGCCTAGAGAACAGTGGCAAGCGTGCGGGCGCGGAAGTAGTCCAGGTGTATGTTGCACAGCAATGTCGGTCGATAGCACGGCCACCGAAAGAGCTTAAGGGGTTCTCGAAAAGGTATCTCCAGCCTTCTGAGACGGCTGAGGTGTTGATAGAGATTCCAGTTAAGTACGCCACGTCATACTGGGATGACAGCGTTCGAAAATGGACCTCAGATGTGGGACCATACGACGTACTGGTTGGTAACAGCAGCCGTGCTCAGAAGTTCCTCATTGACAAGTTCGAGACGAACGATACGTTTTCTTGGAGTGGTATATGATACACATACTGTTTACATTAGCACTAAATAATTCGGTATGTCCATCAAAGCTATAACCTGGTTGCGGAACGACGTCGGTGAAGTGGTGAAATTGCACACTTTTACCACTGAATATGCCCCGTTGCTCAGTTGACCCAGTAACGACATAGCTTCTTGATGTTGTCGTGGGTTGATTCTTCCGGAAAAGGGTGGTGTAGCTTGCCTTGATTCTACGCGAGGTTGACTGGGATTGGAATCATGATCAGACAAAAGCTGGAGGAAGCGTAGAGTGGCAGCACGCTTCAAACCCTAATTTCATGCTATATCTGAGCGTTGACGACTGAGATCCCCACGACATAATGGACTGGAAATAAAAAGGTGGATTGTTAAAGCTGGAAGAAACAGTAGAGTGGCAGCACACCTCATGGCCTGTTTTCATGCTGTTTTCAAGCGCTTTGGATACTGTAATGCGCTGCGAAGTTGATTGGGAAATTTCGCGAATTGGCGAAGCTGGAAGAAGCAGAAGGGTAGCAGCAAGTCTCACAATCTATTTTCATGCTTCTTGAGCGCCCTGATTACTGTGATCCTATACGAAGCTGGATAGGATTTCTGTGAATTTGTAAAGCTAGCAGAAAGTGGGTTAATAGCAGCACGCGTCACGGCCTGTTTTCATGCTATTCTCGAGAGTCCTTGCTAGCTTATCCATGTGAAATTCACTCTTTGTCTGGTCACGTCTTCGAAAGCTGATAATTGATTGTTTAACAATGTCGTGGTTTGCGTCGACACTAACTAAGATGTGACATCCTTCGTGGCAGGGTGGAGCAAGCTGGTAAGTCGAAGTGATTGGCGCGTCCTGAATAAGCTTCTTTTGAGATATAATAGTACGACAGGCAAGATGTAGGCGGACGTTTGAAGTGTGACTGATGCTTTTGCTGCAAGAAAGGATGATAGCTTCATAAAGCTAGCACTATTGCGAGGACTCTTAATTCAAATTGGGAGATGAATACAAGGCTTGAAGTCTCAAGGTTTATGTGTGGCTGTTGCTGCTAAAAGACCGCAAATGGTTAACGTGGCAAAAAGTTGGCAATTGCCAGATCGATGATATTGAGAGATATATACTAATCACTGGACAGCAAAACCTTTGCAGAAGTTCCTTTCAAGAGGCGATGCATATTCCACAAAGCAGGCGAGTTATGTGCAACTGCTGCAACAAATTCCAGAGTCCTCTTGACAAGTGTTTCCAGCAGAGCACGATCGATCAACGCTCGTAAATGGTGATTCATATAAGTAGCGAGCAGAAGAAGCATATTACCGCATTGCCTGTCACGTTGGTTAGCCATAAGCACGGATACGCCTTGGTATTGCACCTACGCATAGGCTGTGCCCCATGGATTGCTAAGGACGAGCTTTGCAGGTTCAACTTGATGGAATGCTGCTGTGCTTCGTATGAGTGCTTCTACGCATTTGCCTGCATACAGCATGACTAGTGGCCGAACTGACTGCGAAGGGTGTGTCATACCATGTTCAAGGACTCTGCGCAGATACGGTCGATAGATGATCACGACACCCCCATGATACTTAGCCCGCACACGCTCTGCTAAGACACCTTCCGTAGACTGTTCCGCCGAAGGTTGCCATACCCATAACGGTGCGATCGCGTGGGAGCCTTCAAGGCTGTCCCGCAAAGAATCCACAAACGATACAATGTTTGGATCATTCAATCTCTCAATTGTGTATGCTGGCCAATGGTCAGCGGGTATAAGTATGACGGAAGACGAGAGGACTGCATACATTCTTGGATACCAGGGCCATATAGTTCAGCATGTATGTGATTGAGACGTCTTCGTAGCCATAACAAAGCGAGATAGCATTGCATGGTCTCAACGTGGAAACCAGAGTTCACGCAGATCTCGAGGTCAGGCCACGGCATCGTAGACTCCCACGTGAGTATTGCCGACGGTGGAACATGTAGCTCCGCGATAATGTCGCTGTTGTTAATCCCATTAGAACGCTAGCAATCCTCATGGTCGTTATGACATACCTTTCCAATTGGAGACAGCTCCAGAATAGTATCACTAGGTGGTTTAGTGCCGCCGGGACTCGTTCATGTTGTGCGGCCATGGTAATCAAAGCTAGACGAGACGGCTGCAGTGCCAGGTACAGAGAGTGAGAAGCTCTGGCATAATATGCGTGGCTTTCAAGTACATGTGAGTACTGCCCTTGATACAACCCAGCTAACATGTTAGCTTGTACATGCTCTTGTAGTGAGAGTTTCCACTTGCTGTGGTCGTGACTCATCAAAATCGTGGCAGCTCTGAAGAAGACAGAGCCAGGAAGTGGCACAAGTTCTTGACTCATTCTAGCACTTGATAGGGTCGAAACATCCTGAGTATCATGCTGAATATTTTCGCAGGCTTGTCCGAGAGCGAGTACGAGGAGTAATAAGGTAGCCTGAATTGATTGCGATGGCGTAAAGCAGGGATAGGTGATATGCTGAGTCCCACCCTCTCTGTCATGCGATTGGAGTGACAGTAGGAAACTTGTCATATCTTTCTCTATGGGCACAAAGCTTGCCAGGAGATGGTCAAGCTGCTGCGGACTGATAATCGGATGCATAGTGCTAACACGTGACAGATAGGTTTGCGTTAGGCGTGAGATTGCTTCTTGGTCCACGGCTAGGCCATCTAATCCATCGCGCTTCACTGTACCATTGACCACGTCTGAATCGAGCGGAGTCTGCTCCAACGATGGATGCAATTGCCCAAAGTCAATGCTACCGTTGGGTTCTTCAGGGGACAATTCGGCCTCTCCTAGTTCCTGTTCAAGAGGGTCCGGCCACTTCCGATGTGTAGGCATAAGCGGCTGCGTAATTCGGCGCAAGGCAGGCCAGTCAAGTATGCCGACCCATCTTGTCGTGTGGTCAGCTGGTATAGTTGCGTCGACTAACATTGATCTTGCTGGTACTTTCTGATCTTTTTCAACATGGTTTTGTAAAGCAGCAGCATGTATCGACGAAGAAGTTACAACTCTAGGCGAGCGGACGTCGTTCCCCAACGTATTACTGATGTCTTGTGCCTGGTCATGTGCAGAATCGTGGACAACATGCTCAACGTTGCTGCCGTGTTGAGTCAGAGAAGGCACAGCTTTTGCTATAGTGTCTCGTAGCTCTTGGTGTGAGCTCAATAATCTGTCTAGCTTGCCAAGAATATCTGCTTGCGCACTTGTAACACTGCTAACATCAGACATTGCTTGAGTTATACATGACTGTGTGCTGAATACATACACTATGCGAGGCTCGACAGGATCACGCACACATGGGATACCTTTTGTCATGCAGATCCTGCACTGCGGCGCCTCGTCACATTTTGTCTTCGAGATGCGACAATTTCTGCACGCCTGGCTTACACATCAGCTTATTCCGAGTCCTTTCTGTGGGCGGGAAAAGCTTTGCTGTACCTGTATTGCTCGAGGTGCGCGTGGGGGTACGCGTGTAAAGGAAGACCAAGCTCCATCCTGCTCAGTCCAGGCCGTCGTGGTTTCTTGTGGTATGCCTGGATTTACTAGATTCCCGTTGAAGTCACGTTTATTGTTGGGATGTGACATATCAAATGATGCTGTCGTCGTTATCATTTCGTCCAGTGGCGGCCGAAGTCGCTCAGCCCCTTGACGCCGAGCGCCGAATGCCGAGTGCCGACTGGGTATGCCAAGGTGAAGCAACAATAACATAGCACTTCCAGGTTCAGGTTTGCTTCGTCAATGCTCATCAACTCTTCCATCTCCTGGCCAAATTTAATCTGACCACCGATCGCACTACCTTCGATGTAGAGTGGCAGCTTCTCTTCCACGTCCGCAAGCTGCACCGCCACGCTTGCGACCTCTAGTTAGGATGGCGATGGAGGCGAGCGAGGTAGTGAAGGTGTCTTTGCTGTCAGCCAAGAAGTCCTGAGGAGAAGGTGACGATGTCGGACGAAGCTCGGAAAGAGGCGAGAGTGGCATCGACGACGCGGCTGCACCAATGTAACAAATGGTTTTGTCGCCAATCAACTTCTGTCTGTAGGTACAAAGCGGGAACTGGTTTTGTCGACGTCAAATTCAACGACCATACCTTTCAATGTAGTTAAACGTCTAATTCGATGATCACCCAGAGAATGTCAACTCTTTCTTGCTGGTAGAGGATAGGTATTTTAGGTCATCCACTGTGAAGTCAGAAGCCCAAGTGAAACGTCCGTCTGTCGCATTTACCTTCATAGATGCGCTTGAACATGGCCAACAATTATCACTATCTCACGCACTCTTCGTTATACATCACTCGTTCCAGAATGACGAGCTTGGTCGGATTTGTGCTCGTTCCAGCAAAACAACACTAGCTTTGTGCTCGTTCCAGCGAAACAACACTAGCTCCTCTCACACAGCACTTATAAAGCGACCATGTCCCGAGGTCTTCATACTTGAAGACTTCATCATATATTTCCTCCGCACTAATATTTGCTAACTTACAACTTACACCACAATGAAGAATGCTTACCTTAATCAGAAAATGCTTCTGGGGTCGCCATGCCGCAAATGAGACATCTGAGAAGGCCAAAGCCAGTCTGGATCACAGATTTGAGCGGTTGAATGAGACATCTGCGAAGGTCGAAGCCATTCCGGATCAGACACTCGAGCAGGTCGAAGCCAGTCTGGATCAGACATTTAGGCACGTCGAAACAAGTCAGCCAGAACTCCAGCTCACGTATACTGTCACCCAGCCATCACCGGAGACTCGTCGCAACGCGCGTGACGTTCCGCTATCAATGCCGGATATCTTCAATCTGCTTGCAGAGGTCTTGCCACTAGCCGACGTCGTTTCGCTTGCTCTTGTCAGCCACTTCTTCCTGGAGATTCACGGCTTCAGATTACTCTTACTTAACCTACCCGAGAACGCTGGCCAAGAGTTGAGCTTCCTCGCCCGCTTCAATTGGTATGACACGCATCCGACGAAGATATTATGCATGGTTTGTGCTCGTTATCACTCGTGAGAGGGGAATCCGTATCGATTTTTGGATTCACTTCATCCTAGTCCAAAGTTTCAGCTCTCTCTGTGCGGTCGTAAGCATCACGTTGCGGACGTCATAGTCAGTGCACGTAATACGGTTTCCAGTACGTGTATACAACTTATGAAGCGTTACTTGGCCTATGACAAAACTCTCCACGATGACGCTCATGCTCGGACATATGGCCTCAACCCGATAAGAGTCCGCAAGGTGTTCATGGAACCCCATATGCAGCATAGAATGCAGATCAACCTGACACCTTCTGGAGAAGCTGCTTTGCGGATCATATCGTTCTGGCAGATTCGCAAAGTGAACGGACGACCAGACTTAGCCCAGACTGCTCAAGCTAACGAGCTGCCATCACTCATGTGTAATTGCCTGAACGTCGAACCGATCGAGACAATCAGAGATGGCTGTACAGAGGCTTTTGCGCAGATCAGGGCCTGCGAACTACAGAAAGAATTGTGCCATCAGCTTGAGCAATCTACTGTGAATGTTGTCGGCTGGGACTGTAATTCGAAGGTGGACGTCCCCTTAAAACTGCACGAGGAACGATACATCAACTGGTGCGCCGCAAGCTGCCCACTTTGCGGAATGCGCGTAGGCGTCGTTCTCTTGCATGGTTATCCCGACTACTGCCACGAAATGCGCATCGTTCGCTATTATGGTCTGGGGTCTGTCCAGACACACAGTGTTCCGTGGCGCGTGAGGATTTGAATTGGGATGAACAAAGAGGTGGAACCTGGCGAAGTAGATACGAGAACAGCAAATATGAAGTGATAACCGGAAATGCCATCTGACTTTCTAGCTATGCTGAACGTCGTTCTCGACCGACCGCGACACCTTTCACAGAGGTTACACTTAGCTCCAGCACCTTCAATCGAACCATATAAGGCACATGGAGTATACCTTGACTAATGCTGAACATCGACAGCGGCGACGAACCAGCAGTATCAGCAAACGTAGAAGCATCAGCAGAAGGGCAGCAGCAATAGCAAGCAGTGAGGAAACGAATCTAGTAGATGAACTAGATCATGAGCTTGATGATGAGGTAGAAGACGGGTCAGAAGACCACCAAGAAGACGAGTGAAAGACGACTTACCAGAAGACGATCCAGAAGACTTACCAGAAGACGAGCAAGGAGACGAGCAGATGCATGAGCTAACCTTGAATCGTCGCCGGATTGTCCCCAAGCAGATAGTTGGCCGGGAACTTTCAGAGCTTAAAGGAGAGGTAGACGAGCCACGCTCAAAGCGTCGCCGGATTGTCCCCAAGCAGACGTTCAGCCAAGAGCTTGCAGAGCTCGACACCAATGTCGTTATCAGTTCGACTAGGCGATCTCTCCGCTCGACTAAGAACCAAAACATTACATACAACTATCATGACATCGACGACAAACAGTTCAATGCTATCGCAGTGCGCAACGCTAAGAAGGCTGCTCGCAGATGAACTTCTTTAGCGTTCGATTCGGGTTTGAGCTGCATATTCTAATCAGATATAGGCTACATAGTATAATCAGAAGCATATAATATATTGTGCCAGTGGCAGACGTTTCCAGCACAGACAAGATCCTTACACTTCCCTTATTTCAAAAATGAGAGGGCAGAGGGAAATGTGGCTGAACATGCCAGGGAACGAGCGCGAGTGGTGGCGGGTGGACCGTGAGTTGCATAGAGAGCGGTGTGAGAGGGAGTGGAGGTTGAGGGGGAGGTGAGGGAAGATGCGTGGAGAGCGTATGTGGGCGCTCAAATGGAGAGGTTTTTTACGTTGGTCGAAAGGAGGCCCTACCATAACAACATGGCCGTCGGAAACTAGGTCACAGTTACGACAACAACGATATTCTTCAGAGTGTTGTCCCAAACGACGCTTGACGCGAAGCACTACCGCCGAGCGGTTAACCCAAGTACAAAGGTGTTAGATATTCAGCAGGAGTTAGGAAAGAGAGAGAATCAAGCGCATGTTTGCATGAGCTAGATCACGCGCTACTAATTCATGTTACAGGTCGCTATCAAAGGCACCGAACATATCATAGCCACAGCTAAGGGAATCGCCAGGATCCGATATGAGAAGTGCAACAGCGCTAGAGCCGAAGCTGCCCACTACTCCAAACACTTTCCGTACAATTCAAACCCAAAACCTAAGAGTGGAAGGAGAGAAAGGAGCAGGAGAAGGAGCTGGAGAAGATCAGAATGAAAGGGAGATTGGAAAGGGTGGCGGCCTCTGAAGAGGCAAAGGAGAAACTGAGAGAGGAGGGCCGGAGAGATGCTAACGTTTTTGTTGGAGAGGGAGGAAGAGGACGAAAAAATCTGGGATCGCCGGATGGAAATATTTCTGAACTCTCTGAAGGAGTTTCAAGGAGGAGATTAAGGAGGAGTTCAAGCCCAAGGAGAAGCCCAGGGAGTTCAAAGTTCTGGTAAACGAAGTTCTGTAACACAGGTTACCAACTCCGGATGGATCAGCCTTTGAAGTATTCGGACAGTCTGAAGCCCAACAAGCTCAAAGTTGAATGGTTGGTAATATGGACATCGAAGACTTGATCACGCTACTGACGGAGAGGGTGAGAGCTTACGAGTAGAGAAACAAGACCGTTCGTGAAGCTCTCCCTTATAGCATTGTAACCTGTATTGATTCAGTCACAGTTTGGAAAACCAAGCTTGTCTGCTCCGTCACATACAACAGTCGAACAGCTTCTTTGCTTCTAGATGCGACTTCAGCTGCCGTTTCAGCATCTCGTACGTGTCACCAACGCCGAGAGCGCCAATTCCTTCTAACTACGCGCTGAGAGTCAGCACCTGTATCACAATAGGTTCGCACACAATGGACATACCATAACGAGCAAGCCGGCTTGCTCAATTGGTTGGATGAGACTTGGATTATTGAGCATAAATTCCTCGTATCTCTTCTCGAACATCTCCTCGTCGTCATGAGGTCGCGAAGCATGTCTGCGAGCGAGATATCGCGCTTTGGCAATACTGTACTGTGATGCGATGTGAATGGCAAAGGTGTAAGTGAGCTAAGAAGGGGACAAGAACGTCAGCACGACAACCTAGATGAAACAGTGTGAGCAAACTCTGACCTCATCAGAGAACTGCTTGAACTGCTCTTGGTTGCGAGGGAAGCCGTCGAGGATGAAGACAGTCGCTGCATCCTTCTCAAACTCTTCAGCGACCTTGTGTTTAATGATGTCCACTAGAACGGCACCACTCATCGAAGTCTGTTTTGCAAGGTCTTGAGAAGCCGAAGAGTTGAGTGCGCCCTTAGTAGGAAGCTCACGAAGATGATCGCCGATTGAGAGATGGTGGAGCTTCGTGTGGACAAGTTCGGGATCATTGGCAAGCTTATGGCACATGGTACCTTTGCCTAATGCTGGGCAGCCTTCACAAGTAGTTAGCAACGAGCTATGAGTAACAAACTGGAGACGGACCAAAGACGAGGATGAAAGAGCAAGCAGCTTTCCACGCTTCGATTTTGCTTGCAGTAGGTGTTTTAGATTGCTCTCTTTCTGGAGCGTCCCGGGATGTCTTCCAGGATATTTTCAGAAAAGCAGCACAAATGTGCCAAGGAGGGACTCACACTGCTGTCAGCCATGATTGAAGTAACGTACATGGCATCGAGTTTGATGTTTGATGTTGTTGATTGTAAGCTTGTTCTTCCTTGATATTCTGCTTGAAAGCCTGATTACTGATCACAAACAACCAGGATTACCAACACGAGACCTAACCACATGGGTGAATCACCTTGATGATGCCGCCTAACAATACAATCGGATCTGAATATGAGAGGGGAATTATCAATCATTCAGCAACAACAGAACCAGGGAATGAGTGGAAAACTGGGAACGTATAATCTTCAATAAGGAGGGGAGGAGTGAGGACAAGGTGAGACGAAGCTAGACGTAGGCAAGGCTGTAAGCTGACTGCAGGAGAGGGGTAAGATGGGTGCACATGCAATGCATGTCAGATTTGGATTTGGGTTGTGTAGCATGAATCTCACTAATTGTTCTGCACTACTTTATGGGCTAGTTCCTAACAATTACTCAATCCTCGTCGCCCCTCTCACATCATCCACCCCGCTACTCTCTACCACCGTCGCCTTCACCAGACCTAAGAAGGGAATCTCCGCCAATTGCTTCGTAATATGATGCAGCGTCGGCAAACTATTCGCATCACCTTTGTTGTACGAGATCTGTGCCGTAGACGCAACCGACTCCTCCTCGACCTTTCTCTCGACGCTTGCGGTGGAGTAGGCACAGAAGACGGGATAGTCTGCGTCGGCGTGGCCGGGACGACCAACGGCAGGGATGTAACGATGATACATCAAGCCGTTGTCTGGTGGTGGAGGAGGTGGACCACGAGCACCTGCTCCTGGAGCTCCTCCTGCTGCTGGTGCACCATTTGTGGCTGGTGGTCCTGCTGCTGGTGCTGGTGCTGGTGCTGGTGCTGACGGCGCGGTGCCATTGGTCTGTTGCGTCTGCTTCTGCAACCCACTGACACCCATTTCCAAGAACTTCAACCCCCTCCACGCCGCCTTCACAACTGGATACCCCCCTTGTTGCTCAACCTCAATACTACATGGCAATTTCGGGAAGCCCAGCTCCTCCCTTCCAGAAATAATCGGATCCGCCAAATCCTCAAACAGCACCACAAGAAACGTCCCGAAAATCTTACTCCCGTCCTTCTTCATGTAGCATACCCCATGCAGATACAGACCTAAGTGGTTATACCCGCCGCCGCCCAGCCAGTCCAGGTCGCTTAGCGTGCTGCACGCCCAAGTTGCTTCAGCGACCGTGGTCCGCGCGACGAAACTGAAGCCGGAGGGGAGGAAGTTGTCCAGGAGGGTGCGCGAAGTGCGGAAGCGGATAGATATCTTACGCTCTTTGGCGTGCTCGAGGGCATGCGGGTGGCCTGAGACTGTCTGGCGTGGGCCAGGGAAGGGCCCGAAAGAGATGGGCGCGCGCAAGTAGGCTGTTTGTTGGGTGGCGAGGTGTTTGGCGAGTGCACGGGTGGAGGCGTGCCATTCGTCGTGGCCGAAGTTGTAGATCGTGTATCTGCATCAAGCTGTCAGCTTTCCACGTGTTTGGAATGTTATCTCAGTGTGAAGGGGAGGAAGGCCAATGCATACTCCATCATATCAAGCTTTTTCCCGGATTTCTCTACTTCATCCAAATCGCGACCCGCCAGCCGTGTGTACTCCTGTATTCGATCCGCTCTCACCTTCCTACACTGCTCATACAGCCTCAACCTGTCTGGGACCTCCTCCGGCTTCGTCCCCGCTGGTAAAAGCGCAGCAATCGAAGCGGCGTCCTCAATTGCTTGCCCACCACCCTGGCCTTGATGTGGCAAGAACGGGTGAGCGGCGTCCCCAAGTAGGGCAAGTTTTTGGTTGATCCAGGTAGGAATGACAGGCATATCGAGGAGGGCCCAGACTTTTAGGGTGCTGGGATCGACGAGCGAGAGGATCTTCAGGACGTCCGGGCAGAAGTCTTTGTAAACTTTGAGGAGGGTTGCCTTGCTGCCGCCTTCGTTCCAGTCTGTAGATGAGGGTGATTAGCCATCGTACATTCGCGAAACACTTGATTCGATCTCTCAATCTGGCCATGCTTCGAGCGTGACGGGAGGATGTGGCAGGTCTTATGAACAAATTGCATCACGCGTACATACCATTCCCGGTAGCCTCCGACTCTGTAGACGGGTGAATTGCGACAAAGTTCAGCAGCGTGTTGTGAGAGCATGGGTACTACGGGCAATGGTCAGTAACGCTTTATTTCGTCATTCGCTAGCACGATGAATTACTGACCATAACCAGGCGTCGATCATTGCCAATGAACATGATTAGAATGCCGTCCTTCTCAACATATTGCCTCAGCCCGGGATCGGCCATGACCTTGTCCTTTTCGATCAAGAAGCGAAAAGCACTCTTGCCGCTATCGAAGGGCTTTATTTGCCCACCCTCGACAAAAGCTCGGCATTTAGACTGTGTACCTCGTCTGTTAGTCATTACCCATGATACAACGTGGGTTGGTGTCGCAAGCATATACTTACACCAACACCATCCGCACCTATTATCAGGTCGGCTTGGAGTTCTTCGCCGCTCTTCAACGTGACACTGCCTTTGCTGGGATCGACGTTCATTACTCGACAGCCTAGTCTGAGGATCGCTGGCTCGCCTGGGTCTTTCGAGCGTGAGGCATGCGTTTTGAGCGTGTTGTGTAGATGTACTCGATGGACGAGTTCCCACGGCTATTCAATCATCAGCAACGAAAGCGTGAGAGCTACTTTGGCTACTATAACTGACATGCTCCCATAGACCACGAGTACGGGTTCCGTCTACACTGAAACGTATGTGGCCTGATGGTGTATAGTCGGTAATCTTGTGCGTATTAGTAAAGCGTGTACCCGACGACAAGCAAAGCGAGCAAGACATACACCCAGACATTCATTACCCCCAAACTTGTCCGCATATAGACCGAATCTGCGCAGGATGCCGTTGGCATTGGGTGCAAGATGAATGGCTGCACCAGCCTCGTTTGCAAACTCTGACTGTTCGAGGATCTGAAGGACTATCTGTTAGGCATATGACGCAAAAAGTGATCGTCTCAATGCATATGGCCTACTGTAATTCTGTGGCCTTGCGATCTGAGGGCGATTGCGGCCATAAGTCCTCCTATGCCAGCGCCAACGATTATGATATTCAGAGCATTGGACGCAGCATCATGTAAACCATCATTCACCTGTCTCGTCCGTTCGGTGGGCAGTCTGACGCTACTCATTTCTCAGTGACTCCGATGTGATGCGGTGCTGTGCTTGGAGGCTTTAGGTTGATCTTCGAGTACGATACTCGTCAAAAAGCAACTTGACAATGGTTCTCCAAGACGCGCCTGGCGGACCGTGTTTATGGCTGCAGAGCGCGCAGCCGGGCACTTACAGCCATCATGATGATCTCGAATATCATAAGGTGGAACGCTAAGCCTCCATTGAGGTGGAGGAGGAGAGAACTTGAAAGTGAGGATCCTCCACATCCCGATGTGTAGCGAGCAGGCGCAAAAACTCCGGTGGCCGAACGCCCACAACCACGAGGGACCCACCAACACGGTTAGACCTTTACAAGTATCTACCTGGATCAAGTCTTGGGTGCCTTCGTGGTTGTTGAAAAGCAAAGTGCTTCAAGATGCCAAACCAGATCAAAGACCTCCACACAATTGACGAAAAGTCGTTTCCATACATCTTTGAGCAGAATGTCACAGTGCCTCTAAAGACGAGTGATGGTCTTGTCCGCCTGAATGTCTACCGCCCACACGGTTCAGGAGAATCAAAGCGCGTGCCTGTAATTGTGACATATGGTAAGCAATCCAATGCTGCCTACATCCGCTCTACGAATACTCGAGCAACATTAACGCGAAACCCTCAGGACCTTACGGGAAGGACATCCCTTACGAACTCTTCCACGCAAAATCTTTCGCCGAAGTCAATCCGAACCAGAAGAGTGGCGAGCACTCTTGCTGGGAGACGCCGGATCCAAACTTCTGGACCAGCAGCGGATATGCTGTGGTCCGAGCTGATGAGAGAGGTCTTGGTCAATCTCCTGGCAAACTCGACACCATGTCTCGAGGCACATCAGAAGCATTCTTTGACGTTGTCGAATGGGCAGCAGAACAGCCTTGGTCATCTGGCAAGGTCGGCCTCCTTGGTATCTCCTACTACGCTGGGAGTCAATGGCGGGTTGCCGCCAGGAAGCCCAAAGGATTGGCCGCCATGATCCCGTGGGAGGGCATGAGCGACTACTATCGTGATCGTTGCAGGCAGTACGTTATGATGCTCAAGATGTTTCCATTGATTCTCCTCTTACTTTTACTCAAGTGGCGGTATCTTCTCAAATGCTTTCATCAAGTTCTGGTGGAACAGGCAAGTCATCACGAATCAATATGGTCGGCCAGGCCGGTCAAGTCGCAACTGGGGACCAGATACATTAGAAGGTGAATATTACATCCATGATCCACATCTAATATTTTTGAAGCATCATTTTCTAACTCAGATCAGGTGACCTGTCCGAGGAGGAGCTTGCAGCAAGCCGTCAAGACCAGAACATCGACAATGCTTCGAACCACTTCCGAGATGATGCGTATTATGCCTCAAAGGAATATGACATGGCCGACATTGAGGTCCCTCTGCTGTCTGTTGGTAACTGGGGTGGTATCCTGCTCCACTTGCGTGGCAATGTTGAAGGTTATACTCATGCTGGCTCCGAATTCAAGTAAGTGTCAACTACTATAAAAAAACACAAAATAAAATCGCGGCGTGCGTACTTACACATCAATAGATACCTTCGTCTTATTACAGGCAGACACGACCTTCCTTTCTACTACGATGAGGAAGTCGAGGTACAGAAGAGTTTCCTTGACGCTTTCCTCAAGGGAGAGGACAAGCTGGGATGGAGCGAAAAAGGCAAGCTGCCAGCTGTTGATCTCGTCCTCAGAAAGGGCAATGTCGGCTTCAACAACGCCAAAGCCGAGAAGGCCTACGAGAGGAGGACCGAGAACGAGTGGCCAATCGCACGCACAGAATACACTCCTTACTATCTACAGGCTGATGGCACATTAAGCACTTCCAAGCCAGTAGACACCAAGCAGGTTACCAAGCGTTCGTACAAAGCACTAGGAAGTCTGCAAGATCCTCAGCTATTGCAATTCAAGACTGAGCCCTTTGAGCAGGAAACGGAGGTTACTGGTCATGTTGTCGCGCATTTGAATGTCTCTCTCACCCCAGATCCAGCAGGGCCAACTCCGAGCGACATCGATCTCTTCGTCACGTTACGCTATATCTCGCCCTCTGGAGAAGAAGTACACTATACTGGCACTGCAGGCGATCCGATTCCATTGACCAAAGGTTGGCTGCGATGTTCTATGCGCAAAACGAACCCTGATCACCCCAAGCATCGCTCGTATCTACCACATAGAGACTATTACAGTACGGATGTACTGCCAGTCATTCCAGGAGAAGCATACGAGGTGGATGTGGAGATTTGGCCTACGAATGTCGTCGTTGAGAAGGGCGGCTGCTTAATTTTCGAAGTGGCTAGTGGTGACACACAAGGTAGTGGTCTCTTCTGTCATGACGATCCGAATGATAGGTACGTTTACTCTCCACCAGCTCAGGTCTTTGGAGAAGAATCTAATCTCTTCCATTAAATGTAGGTCTGAGGAGAAGCTCAGGGGTATGAACCACGTCCACTTTGGTCGAAACTTTTTGAACTACGTGACGCTACCCGTCATTCCACAAAAGTGAGAGAGAGAGGATATAGAGGATGACGTACAGTGCATGTAGGAGCAGGAGCTTGCAGCACTCTGTATAATCAGTATAGGATATGTTATCACCATAACAATGGACAACAACATCGCATTTGCTTCGTCGACAACAGGGATGGCGTCGCATCTTGGTAGAAAGATGACTAAGCCACCGAGATCTAAAAGCTGGGGCCGGCGCTAGCCAGATCCGATAGTTCTAGCCATGGTACTGATACACCTTCGGATGCATCTCCCCGCCTCTCTCCACATAACGAATCTCGACGACCCTCCCTTCTTCTTTCTCCTCCTCTTTTCTGTCCCTCTTCTTCCTCCTCCCTCCTCTTTCCCGTCTTCACCTCCTCCCCCTCCTCATTTTCCTCCATGGCAAGGGTCAACCGCGTCTAGCCTCCACCTTCTTTCCTTTCGACATGAACGCCGATGCCGGTATTCAATCATCCCAAAGAGGCCCGGCCACAACTCCCTTCCAATGCAGCTCGTGTGGCCAGACGTTTGCCCGTGTAGACCACTTGGCGAGGCACGTTCGATCTCACAGTAAGGAAAAGCCATTCGTGTGCCCAAAATGTTCCAAAGCCTTTGGCAGAATGTGAGTTACAGTACTATTTTCATGAGTCATGAGGTCCTGTTGTGTTAAAAGATTGCTAGAGACTTGATGAAAAGACATGTGGTATGTTCTGTGATGTAAGCTATATTACCGTTTAAGTAATCGTTTATAACGATCAAAAGGATTCTAAAACATGTGAGACCTCGCCTGTTGCGAAACGCCGAAAGATAGCCAGGAACAAAGACAGAGTAGGTCAAGCCTGTCAAAGTTGTGCCTTGGATCATTTGAAGTGTGACGACCAAAAGCCGTGTGCACGATGTGTCAAGAAGAATCTTGAGTGTGTAACAACAGCAGAACCAGCTCGTTACGATGATCCTTTGAACACAAGCTCGGTCGAGGTGTGGACTGGTGCACCGTCTGGCAATGTGCCTGCTTTGGAAAATACAGAGAGTCCGGAGCGCGACATGACAGACTTCACGACGAGCGCTGCGGCAATCCCAGAAGATATGGCCATGATGCCATCGCCTCAGCCATATTCGATAGGAGCTCTTCCAGACAACGAGCTACAACTTGATTCTGCTGCAAATCCTCCATACTTCACGTCTTTCGCTCAGCCAGCCTTTGGCCTGAGCGCGCAAAACTCAGTTTCGGTGACGAATGGAGTGGCCGCCTATCCTGTGGGAGAGACCCTACTACATCCAGCTGAGCCGGACTACAATGCTTATGTCGATCTACCTCCTTTCCTACACAACATGTTCGCCTCGTTACCGCAAGTGCATCAGGGCTTTGGCTCTGGACTGGAAACCCCCCGTGGCCTCTTTGACTTTGGCATCGAATCTGATCTGCAGCTGGACACTTTGGACTTTGACTGCCTAGGAAACTACAATGAACGCGTACCATTCGACATCGACCAGCATAGCCACCCGTCAGTCACAAATGAAATGCCTCGGGACATTCCTAGTCCTTCTGGTACTGGTGCTAGTGCACAGGCATTTCATAACTCGATATGGCGCTTTCATCCGCAACCAGAATCATTGAACAGCACGAAGATGTCGAGAATGGTCGAATTTTCTGAAGGAGATAAAGCAGAGCCGACGGTGAGAGTGGACCAGAGGACTACTACAGACAGACTGGATCAAACATCTCGTGATAAAATGATTGCAATCATGTTCAGAGTCTGGAGCGACGATAAAAGTACGGCGAAACCTTTGAAAGTTATGCCATCTCTCGAACTGCTTGATAGTCTTTTGCAGTTCTATTTGACATTAAAAGAGGCCAATGCGGCATCGTGGCTCCATATTCCCAGTGTGTATCCTTTGCCACATACTCGACCAGAGCTTCTGCTATCAATGGTTGCCGCTGGGGCAACTCTATTACCAGATCTCAGCTTACGTAAGCTTGGGATGGTCAGCAAAACCTACCATCACACATCTTACGCATACTGACATACATCACAGGCATTGCAGGAGGTTGTCAGAGATTACATGCCTATCTGTTTCCTCGATAACACCAGGATTCGCGACCTCCAAACCTTACAGGCAAATATGCTACAGCTGGAAATCGCATTCTGGAGTGGCAACAGCATGAGGATGGAGCTTGCAGAGAGCTTCCAGCAACCGATCCTGACTATGCTCCGCCGAAGAGGTCGATTGAAGAGGTCAATGTATAAGACTGTTGCGCCGAGAGACGATGACGACGAAGCATCACTCGGTGCGAAATATGCTGCTTGGATCGAACAAGAGTCTTGGAAAAGGCTCGTGTTTCGTCTGTTCCACTTTGATACACATGCGTCCATGTCCTTACTCAGACCTCCATGTATGTCAGCTGCAGAACTTACTCTCCCATGTCCAGAACCAAATGCTTTCTGGTCGGCGCCCTCACCTACAGCTTGGAAGATGGCGTTCACTGCGTTGCCCGGCAGCCCACACGCGGTGCCCTGCTTACCTGATCTACTTGGACAATCCGAACTCCGCTTCGAGACGCATGCAGTGGATGTCAAAGAGGCAAGTATAGTCGTCATACACGGCTTTTGGCGTTTGGTGAGCCATTACCAGGAATGGAACACAGTCTTTCGCAAGCCGACACAGAATCTGGATGGCGATGTTGGCGGTGCTCGCTACCAAGAGCTAACGAAAATGCTGGAGTCCGCGAAACTACGATTGGAAGACTCTCACGTTCTACAAGGCAATCACGGCCTTCTCTTCGAGCTTATCCTGCTGCACCTGAACATCTCTCTTGATGACGTACAACACTTTGCAGGCCTAGAAGGATTATCCGAAGCACAAAGAGTATATCCGACACTTCAAGGCTGGCTCAAAACACCAAAGTCACGACAGGCTCTCTGGCACGCTGGGCAGATATTAAGGATAGCAGAGACAATGCCTCAGAAAAGTATTCGTGACTTAGCCGCGGTAGCGGTGTATCAGGCCACATTGACAATATGGGCGAATGGGGTTCTCAGGCGCTCTACTGAGGATGTGCGCAAGTCGAGTGTGCAGATAGAGCCACCCGTGATCCCCAGCGATGTTATCATCCTAAACACCACAGAAGACTCCAGAGTCAGACGATTTGTCGCTTTGAACCGTGGCGTCCCTGCGCTGACGTTTGGCAATTCTTCTCACCAGGTTCCGATCACTGACATCAAGCGTATGGTGGAGTGTGTGCTGCATCTACTTCGCACTAACCATGGTGGAACCCCTGGAGAGGAGCCTCCTCTGCTTGAGAACTTGATGCAGCTCATGACGAGCTTTGCAAGCGTGTAGTGAAAACATCACATCACAACATGCAAAGGATGTAAAGAAAGTTATTGGTAACAGTCACAATACCTAGATATACCAGCTCTGTTATATTCTCACGCCTTCTTGCGCGTGTTGAGCAATTGAGATCCAAGGGGAGCATGTACTTCTTTCCACCTTAATAATCTATAGGCAACAGCCACAGAACCCAGGTATACCAGCTTTGCTATTTCCTTACACACTCTTTTGCCTTCTCAGCAATTGAGATCTAGAGGAGTTATGTGGTTTTATACACTCTAATAGTCTATGGATACCAGTCACAGCAAGAAAAATGTTAGCTTTACTTTGTCCTTATATCCTCTTGCGCCGTTTGAGCTATTGAGTTTCAGAGGGGTTATGGACCTTTTTTCATTCCGAATTCCCGGATAACAATCGCAATAATGGAGCAGAGTTCACTGGATACATTCGTTGAGATAGACATCGATAATCCGAAAACAAATACCTTTATTTACACGGAAACACATTCGGTCAACCATCAATTCGCCTTTACCTCCCTCGCCTTCGACCACTCTCCAATCATAAATTGGCTATTGCACCTGAAAGTTGCAGCTAGTCAGTCGAATGATCTTCGCGAATCAACCGCGCCAGCCACAGCATAGACTCACATATTTGTCAACTCCCACGTCTCTGCGCCCAGAACGCCTTTACTCCCCCGATCCTCCTCATCGCCCGCAGCGCCAGCCACAAACATAGCAGACATGAAGTGGTCATCCGTGCCATGGGCATCCCGATACTGAGGATGCTTCATCAACCTCGTCACCGCTCGCCGCAGATCAGGCCCAGAGTTGTGTGTCATGACATCCTCGACGGACTGCCGGAACTCCAGCGCCCAGGCCTCTGGAGGCGTGTCTTGTGCGAAGTTGTCGCAGTAGCGCACCATTGGCAGCCATTTGTTGCGATAGAGGTTGTGTACGCCGCCACCGGAGCCGACGATTAGGTAGTTGTCTTTACGCAAGGGGCGGAGGGTGGAACCGACTTTCACTGGAGTGATGAGCGAGTCAATATGTTGTCATCTTGGCTGCGAAGAAAAGCCACAGCCACAATCGATGGAGCTCGCGTATAGCTGGCTGAAATGTGTACGTACTGTGCAAATGCGGATCAAAGCTTTGATTCATCGAGACGAGCACTGTCGGCGGACAGCCATTGGGGAACATTCTGATTAAAATGAGGAACGTGTCGTGGATCCAATCGAATTTTGCATTCGGGCCTGCGTTGAGACCGGCATCGCGCAACATCTGAATGCAACGCTCGCCTGTCTCGAGGTCTGGGACGAGCTGGTAGTTCTTGTATTTGTCTGGGTGGACGTAGCCTGTTGTGGAGCGTCAGTGTGAGTGGTAGCGCGTACAGTATGTCGAGTTTGGCGTGCTTTCAAAGGATCATGAGTAGAACACACACATACCAAGGGGCGATTTTCCGGGCTTTGGGTTCATTGCGACTTCGATTCTGTCACCGGTAGCGTCCCAGTGTGCTCCCTGATGGTTGTGTAAGCAACCCAACTGATAGAGAGCGAGATGAGGTGAATGATGGAGATGATCCCATCTTACCATCATAATGACACCCTTGATGCCGTTTTTCAAGGCTTCATCGCCGGCGGCTTTCCAGTAATCGGCAGAAGTGGATTCTTCTCCCAACCTGCACACAGCAAGGTTAGTCTCGCATGGCATTTGCGGCCAGAATGAATTCGAACCACGTACATCATGGTTGAGCCATGACTGAAGAAATATACTGGGGTAAGAGCGGCCATGAGGTTCGTGAATCAAACTATTTTCTTGCTTTGCCTGGGTAACTCAGATACAATGTAGTGTGCTCGATACGAGTGAAAGGAATATGTGATGGGCAGAGCTAAGGTAGAGAGGTAGCGAGAGAGGTGAACCACAGAACTTCGTAGCACAAGTAGACGGCAAAGGCAGTTGTGGAGGGTGGTGCCTGGGTTGCCCGGAAAGTGGAGGAGGGGGCGTTGGGTTAACCATTCCTGGACAGACAGGCACCTCCACCCAGAACCACAACACCACTACCCCAGCTTCAGTCTGGACTCAGCGACCTCGCTCCCACTTCAGACGTTCCTCTACACTCGAAGCACCGTCTCTACACTATACACAACCAGCATCGGCTTCTTTCTCCCTGCGTCTCTATTGACCTGCAGACCGCCACAACCAGCTCATTGACACCACCACAACCCAACCACTACAACCACAATGTCCGTCACCCAAACCGCAAACGCAAGCTACTACAACACCCTCAGCGTCCTTGCTGACTACGAACTCCACCATTCTTCCGAACCAGCCGACCCACCACACACCAATGAACTTGAAGCACACCCCGCTGGCGACGCCAACATAAACCCACCGACATGGGATACACAGCACAACCGAGTGCCGCCGCATAGACCGACGAATCCGAACCTGGACTTGAGCACGAGAGCGGTGTATCTGAATAGGGTTGAGCAGGGATTTGTGACAATAATGTTCACAGGGGTCTTTACGGTGCATGTAGGTGTTTGTTCGCTAGTGGATGGAGACTGTTCAAGACATCAAGTCGAAAGAGATACAGAAGGCTTCATTTGGTGATATCAATCGCTGATTTCACGTCTTTCATCCAGACTATACGCAACATTTGGGTCGCTACGGGAGGCCGCATAAATGATAAGATCTTCAGGTATAGAATCGGGGGTGAATGGTGAAGAGGAGAAGGACAAAGCGCGAGAAATGAGAGAAATGGAGGGAAGATGGATGAGAGGGAGGATATTGACAGATTTGAGAAGGTGAAAGACGCTTATGACGTTGATTTATTGATTGAGCATGCTTCGTTCACGATCATCATACCTCCTTACCTTCTTTTCGGGAGCACTTACTTCACGCTTTGCCCTCTAGTTTCTCTCTATGTACATGGTCGTCGAAGATTGATTGTAGCGTGCACGCCTGGCCGTGTGTCAACTAGCATCTCCAACTCTCTCTCAATCCGACGCTCTAACCCCTTCCATCGTCTCTAAGTCCTCGCCCAGCTTCTTCCCTCCAATCTCCAGCGGCTGACACTCCTGTAGCACATAAACCATCCTCGCCCACTCCGTCTGACTCGCGTTCCTCCAAGCATGCATCGTACCCCTCTGGATGGCAACGTCTCCGCGCTTCATCAGCCTCTCCTCTCCACTATCCAACACAAGATACATTTCCCCTTCGAGCACAATGCCGTAATCGAGCGAAACGGTGCGATGCATGGGAGAGACATACGCAGGCGCTACGTCCACATATCTTAACACAGTACCGCCACTGACCACAAGGCCTGGGGCGCTGTCGAGGTAGGACTTGTATGTGGTGATGTCGCCTTCGTTTGCGAGATTGACAGGGAATTGGCGCGTGGTGTAGCCGAGCGCGAAGGCAGCTGCGCCGTCGCCAAGAGGCTTCATTTCGCATTCCTCGGGGACTGCAGTTGAGATGATGGATTTGCCGGTTGAGTCGTGGGTGGTGATGAAGCGGCTGATCTTGGGGAGGACGTTGATGTGTGCCATGATTGTGAAAGGGATTGTGATTTTTGTTCTTATTTGATGGTGATGATTGTGTTGGGTGAAAGAACAAAGTATTTTAATCTTGTTGGGGCAGCTTTTACAGTTTCACGAGCGAGCACGGCTTCTTGGAATTGGTCCACGGTATATTCACGGGTTAATAGAGCATGGTAAGTGGAATAAGGATGGGTGAGGTGCGAGGTGCGTGGAGAAGTCGGAGGAGAGAGGGGAGAATGAGTGCAGAAAAGTGCGGGATGTGGAGGGGCGGTCGCTTCAGCATGCTTCACAGCCCCTTTCTACGCCCACAACTATTCCAGTGGACACTGTTTACATGGGCCGAAGTTATTGCAAGTGAAAATAATGTCTTCAGACGGACTCAACCACCACTTCAGCCCAGCCAACATCCCCTTTGGCATCGGCTCAATCTCTCATGGCGACATAGTCCACGGGCCTCAATGTGTAACACGCGTCCATGATCAAGTCATCTTCCTTGGTGTGCTAGCCTCTGCCGGCCACTTCTCCAATATCACCGAGCACAACTTGGCCTCTATACTGCAACAGCAAACTCTCAATGCATTCGCCGCGCTCCCAAAGACTGTGCATCGTCATGTACGTGAAAAGATACGAGCACTCGTGGGTGATGGCAAGAATGGCGCGTCGCTACCGGACGGCTCCTCCTTCCCTGCTAGTGCCGTCACGCTGCATCTCCCATTTCAGATTGGCGATTTCACAGACTTTTCCGTGTCGATTGAACATGGTCTGCGAGCAAGCGAGATTGTTTTTGGCAAGGGCATTCTTCCGCCTGGCATTTTCCACTTCCCGATTGGATACGGTGGTCGCTGTTCGAGTATTGTTGTGTCGGGAACACCGATCAAGCGGCCCGTCGGGCAGTATGTCGAGTCGAGGGATGCAGAGGGGAAGGCGAATGTCGTGTTTGCGCCGAGCCAGAAGCTCGACTACGAGCTCGAGATTGGTGTTGTTGTTGGAAAGCCTGTAGCCATGAACAGCAGAGTAATGGCGACTGAAGCAGATGAGCATATCTTCGGGATCGTGCTTGTCAACGATTGGAGTGGTATGGTGGTCTCCTGAACAATTCTGACAAACATGCTTTCGTACAATGCAGTTTAGCTAATATCTCTCATCTAGCTCGCGATATTCAAGCACTAGAGATGACGCCGCTTGGCCCTTTGCACGGTAAGAGCTTCGGCACTACCGTGTCACCATGGGTTGTGACTCTGGATGCCCTCGAGCCTTTTCATGTCGCAAACACGGAGCCGCGGTCGCCGCAGGCCGCATATCTCAGAGACGACGGCAAGGGCAACTACGATATCTCCTTAGTAGTCGAAGTAACACCAGCAAGTAGCCGCCCGAGCACCGTGACATGCCGCTCGACGTCAAAGGACTCGTTGTATTGGAATTTTAGACAGTAAGTATTCGACAACCCTCAAGCTTTCATTTAATAGGCAAAGCTGATGCTAATATAGGTTGCTCGCTCATCAGGCTATCGGAGGTTGTGGGTTGGCTTCTGGGGACTTGCTTGCTACCGGGACGGTATCTGGCACAAGCAAGGAGGCTATGGGTTGTCTGTTGGAGTCGACGTGGGGCGGACAGCGACCATTGACTTTGGAAGGTGGTGGTCAGAGAGGCTATTTGGAGGATGGTGATACAGTGCGATTTACGGCTGTTGCTGGTGGCGAAGACAGCGGAGTTGGGTTTGGTGAGTGCATAGGCCAGATTCAAGCTGCAGACCCCTTCTAGTGTTTGTAGATTGGTATGAAGAGAAGTTTATGCAAAGACGAAATCTGCTCGTATTGCCATGGGCGAGGTTACGAGACGCTTTGCACTCCCTAATATACTGCAATTGCGTGAAATCTTTTCGAACATTAATACAGAAGTAGATAGTCTGTATGACAGTCTAGTATCTCACACAACCTGATTCCAGCGTGAGACAATATGTCCTAATTCTCTGATGAAGATGATCTAGGATCTTCCCAGGGATTATTAGAATAGCATGGTCTGAAATACTCCAGTAATCTACACAGCCTTCAGAGTACATGCTCCCGATACTGGCAGTAAGATTCATTATCCACTGACAGACATGCCCTAAGCTGTTTGAATAATGATCCATTCTGTGATAACAGGAGACTACATCTATTCCGAAGCATATCTTGTACAGTACACAAGACTTTAATGCTCAATCTCCGCAGGCAGCCACTTAGCCGTTGCAATACGCATTCTCTTCCCATAAAGCAAGAAAGGCACGACCAGCAGCGTGAATACGCCCAAAAGCATGCCGAAGATACCGAAAGGCAAGGCCGGTCCAGCCTCAGTCACCCAAGTTCCAACGAAGAACGTCCAGGAGAAACTGACGATAGCGCGAAGGGTGGTGACAGCAACGAAGCAGTCCCCAGAAACTGCGTTGTAAGAGTCGAGAAGCTATGGGCGAAGGAGGTTAGGGCGTTGCAATACAATTGATCCGAAGTACGTGCTTACGTAGTTGAAGCCAATGGACGGCACCATCATCAGACCAAAGCAGACCATGCCATAGCCAACCTCGAGGCCAATATATCCCTTGGGTGATGGATGTGCAGCGCAAAAGCCAAATGTCCACATACCAGTGGTAGCGATGAAGAGACTGGGTATGACCAGGGGTAGGCGGGATTCGGCTTCGGCTTTCCCATTTGTTGCCTTTGCACTGCGCTTGAACCACCAATCTGCCACAACAGCGGTGTAGATAGCGCCGAGAACTGTTCCGACGAGACCGCCGACGTTGATGAGGCCGACGTCGTTACCCCAGAGGTAGGGTGGGGAGGCGAGAAGGATTGGGCCCACTGTCGCGATTGTGACGATCCCGCCGACAAGACCTGTATGGTTGTAAGGATGGAGTTAAACGAATTTCTTTCTCCCAGCTTTCGACTTACCGCTGTACCATAAGCATACCAGCCAGACTGAACAACGAATGTTAGTCAGTAGTCATGATAAGCGACTGATCAAGAGCACTGTACTCACCGCCAGGTAGCCGCAATGTGCCGAGTAAAACCACGTATCGATGTAGGACTCCAGAACGATAGACGCCCATCTTGAGGGACCTGGTGAATGTGTAGGGTGCGTAGCTCGTCTCTTCCATTTCGAGCTGATCGACATGAACAGTTTGTACCTTGCCGCTTTCACTGAATGAGGACGAAGCGAGGTCGCTGGTGCCTGGGCGGTTGGTCTCCATGGCTTTGGCACGATTGAACAGTGTCTCTGGCTGGAAAACGAAGCATCCTACAAAGCATATTGCGGAGAGTATAGTATTGATCCAGTGGATCCATACATAGCCAATGTTCAGGGTGTAGCCAGTGCACAGACCGCCGAGAATGGATCCAAGGGACAGGAATACGGTATAGAACGCCTGGGCACATATGTGTGAGGGTCTGGTTGTGATAGAAAGGAGGAAAGCTAGGTAGACAACTTACGATGGCCCTGCCTCTCTGATGTACGAAAAACATTTCACCGATAACATCTGGACATAGAGCATCTGCAGCACCAGCGCCGACACCCATGATGGTACGTGCTCCGAGTAAGCTGGTGAAGCTGGTTGCGAGGCCTGCCCATACACAGCTCAAAGTCAAGACCAGTAAAGCAATAAGCACGACTGGCCTACGCCCAAACGTGTTTGCCATTGGTACCCAAACGAGATTTGAGGCGCCTAAATTTCCGAATATTAGATATCAAGTCGATGCAGTCGAGGGAATCGATCATACCGAGAAAAAGCACGTTTGTCTGTTTCTTAGTCAGCCCATGCCAAAGATATGATTTTTAGTATACGTACAGCCACTAGTTGAGTCAACTTATTGAAAGGTACCGGAGTTCTGAAAAGGGCTGGCGAAGCGAGGTAGGGAAGTGCACTCGCAATTGACGACGACGTGTAATTCGACACGAAGCTGTAAACACATACAGCTATCGTGCATGCAATTTTGCGCCACATTGGCCAATTCAGAGGGTCGGCTGGGTCGGCTGATGGCCGAGGAATAAGCTGAATAGATGCCTCGTCAACATTGCGTCCACTACGCGTTCGCTCCAGGTGGTACTCGAGTAGATCGACTGTGCCCGGAGGGGTTTCTGCGGCAACTTGCTCTTTCGACAGTGCGAATGCTTCCCGAAAGGAAGTCATGGTTGTAGGTGATATTTGGTGAATTGTGACAGATATATATGATATCAGAAAACAGCTTCGAGGTCGACTCGCATCGTTGGAGGTCGAAAGCCGCGAGAAAGAGCACAAGCTACATTTTGAGGTGAGCAATTGCTAAGATGAGCACGGTTAATGTCCTTCTCCGAGGTGGAGAGGATTTCCGTTCCTTCACCATCCAAGTAAGAGACGTAAATGGAATAGCGTGGATGGTCGAGACCAAGCTGTAATCATCCCCGCCCTTCTCCAGAGTATCCCAGAGTTTAACCCCAGTGTATGCTCGCTTAACCTTAAAAAGCAAAACGTCTCGCGCTAAGTGGACATTCGGGAAGTGGAGGAGAAAGACATTCAGGTTCCGGACCTGGGCCTTTCGGCGTTACCTTAGGTACCGTTCGGGATCAGTGTCAGCCTGGAGATAGAGATGTGTATTTCAGGGTGAACAGCAGACCACACACACAGACTCAACAGCGCCGTCTACCAGCACCACACAACGTTTCTAACATGTCGTCCAGCTTCAGTCGAGTCGCAAGCGCTGCTACTGATGGCAGACTGGAGAACGTTTTCTGGCGCCAAAAAGAGCTACAATCACTATACAAGGCGCTCCTTCAGAACTCCACGCCTCTGCAAGAGGCAATCTACGAGGACAACCGCAGTTCACGCACGGAAGCAAAAATTGAGTATTATCGCGCTTTGCATGTCTTGAAGCGCAGATATCTTGAACTTCAACCCGATGCACTGCGAAAAGCCGAGTATAGAATTGCGAATGGCGAAGATGCTGCAGATGCAAGACGTCCTTGTGGCTTGGTCTACATTGTACCAACGACGCATACCATGTTCTATTCGGTCGTGACTACACTTGCTGCAGCTATCGCAGGAGGAAATTGCTGCATACTAGAGGTCAGTGACGATATGTCTGCCCGTTTTGTTGATGATTCTTTGCTGATCTCTCCATAGCTGGAAAACACGCCACGAACACTGCCAGGCGTCTTAGGCAAGATTTCCAGGCAGGCACTCGACGCAGACATCTTCGACATTTCTACCAGCAAAGCTACTCTTGATTCATCAAAACAATCCTCGCTCTATTACGTGCAGACGGGTGATGCTCGGAGAACATTCTCCAAAGACTTACTATCAAACGATGACCGGCGCGTTATAGCGGTTGTCGATCGGACGGCCAACGTTGCTGATGCTGCGATATCGCTAGTACGCAGCCGATTTGCGTTTGGAGGCAGAAGTCCTTATGCACCCGACCTGGTTCTTGTGAATGAGTTCTCCAAGCAGGAATTCCTAACGGTCGCCGCCCAGACTGGTGTGCAACTAATGGCGGCAAAGGAGCATGCAGGCGGGCAACGTGAGATGCAAGACTTCGTGGCGATGCTTCAGAAGGAGAAGGGAGTTCGGATAGTCACGTCTGGGTCAGGAGGTGTCATTCTAGACGCAACGAACAGGTGAGAGCGCGATGCGACAGCCCAGCAGCGGAATTTGTGATGGTCATCAGCTAACAAAGCATGCTCGCTTAGCGATGCCGTCGCACTAGCGAAGAAGCTTCGACTGCCATGCCTGGTTGTTGAAGGAATCAGCAGTCTCGACAGGAGTTTTGACATTGCCAGAAAGTAAGTGCATCTGTTTGAGGCAACCATTGCATGAATCCATAAGCTGACAGGAGCCAAGGGACGGCCGGTTGCTTGCTGCCTATCTCTTTGGTAGACCAGAAGCTGTCAAATACCTGAGCCAGTTCATAGACGCCGACGTCTCATTCTGCAACCACGTCCCGAGTGATTTACTGCGTAAGTTTCTGGCGTACTCAAGAGGTAGAAGCGTCTCCAACTAATCTCTGTGAATGCAGTGGGTCCCCCAGCACCATACTGGACAGAAGACATGACGGCCGAAGATCGCACACCGTCTTCTCTCTTCACTCTTGGTAGCCCTTGTTTCATCCAGCCGTCAGCATCGTCGCGGACGATCGGAGAAGCTTTGGAGACTTCAAGCGCTACAGCGTTGCATGAGATGGAACAGGAGGCGAGGGAGGGTTGGGCTGAGTATAAGAGGACCCCAGTAGGCGGTACAGTTGGCTTTTTCGAGCAGGGCATTCTTGTTGGGTTGTCAATGGTGCTTTTGACAATTGGAAGCAGTGTAGCATTATCAGTCTACGGGTACCGGGCGTTGAGAGTGCGCTATATATAAAGCGATGTCATGCTTGTAAGGTGCAGTGGAAGAGCGTTTTAATTTGTAGTCGTCTTCGTTTCACCTTGCTGTAAATACGATCGATCGTGCTTTCTTCGCAGCGCATGCATATGTTCTGCATACTTCCTCTAGTCTCTTACGGTTACACTCTCCGCAAATAGTGGATGCCTCGCCAGAGACTGTGGTATGACCAGATAATATGGCCTGGCAGTGAGCCATTCACCATCTTCAACAACATAATCCACGACATAAGGCCCACCAGCACCACCAGAAACAGGCGCAATATGCCACCATCAGGAGTCAGTAACGGACAGAGTGTCGATAGTATTTGAAGCGTTTGGCGAGTAGATGTGTAGATAGAGAATCGGGTGAAGAAGAAGATGATCGAGGAAGGAGACGTCGGTATATCGCCTGATACAGAAGCTCTAGCCGACGCCTCTCAAGTGGCTACATCACATCATACAACACATCCGTTTCGCTCCTCTCCAATTCAATAAGTATAGTAAACAGGTCAAAACTTTCTTTTCTGATGCAGAAAAAAGACTCTCCATTAGAAGACAAAGCATCTATATACAAAGTTAAGTTAACAAGCTACAAAAGAGATATACATCTTCCATCACGCTTTCCAAAACCTCACACTCCTCTACTTTTCCTCCACATTATCCCCTCACTGAGACCAACCATACGTGTTGTTGATGTTACTGTACGAGGTACCGAAAGTTGGGTTACTGCTACTAAATCGCGAGCATACCCACACACATCCTTGAGGCTGATCAGTCTTGTATGCGAGGCCGAATGCCGGATCATCAGGGTTGAGCGCCATAGCAAATTGGGCGCAATTTGCCGCAATAGCACAAACATCGGACCCATTGAATATAGTCTTGTCTGCAGTATTTGTGGCAGCTGCAGGAAACTTGGATAGTGTAGCTCGATCCCAGTAGTTTGTGTATACTTTGGTAGCGCCGCTCATGCTGATTGTCTTACAATTCGAAGGCGTGAATTGTGGATTACCTTCATGGAAATGTCAGCGTGCGTTCAAGAGAAGGATGTAGGCCAACTTACACGTTGAAGAAGTTGACGTTGGTTTGGTGCTGGCAGTTGTGAACGTGGATGTCGGTGTTGGCTGAATGACATAGACTGTGCCAGTTTGTCCATTCGTAGCAGTCACATAGGTTGTTGTGGTCGACTGAACGCCACTTGTCGTCGTTATTGTCGTATAACCGGCCTATTTCTTTCGTCAGTACGATGTTGGATTTGCTTTGAGCTCGATTTCACTTACACTAGGCGAGTAGTACACCACTGTACCACTATTGCTTCCCGAAGCAGGCACTGTAGTTGTAGAAGGATTTCCGTTGTTGCTTATCCAGGAGGTCTGAGTGGTAGTCTCCATGGGCGAGTAGTAATAGACAGTGCCTGAGTTTGACTGATAGGCAGTGGCCGCTGTTGATGTGGTGGCTGTCGCTCCATAGGTCGTAGTAACGTAGATTGTTCCAGCACTGGGCGTTATTACGTTTACAGTTCCGGAGGAAGACTGGTAGACGTAGACAATGGTGGTAGTTGTAACAGCTGCGTTACTTGTGGTGTACACCGTGGTAGTCTGGTATCCTGCGGAAGGTGTGATCACGTTCACGGTTCCAGAAGAAGACTGGTATGCACTTGCAACTGTAGTTGTTGTAACGGCCGCTGTTGAAGTGGTGTAAACCGTAGTGGTCTGGTAT
>Ga0160429_1000348_pt1 | contig 49401 bp, 45 predicted proteins | sample SolpanmetagenomR_FD_108199 | JGI IMG/M metagenome (GOLD analysis project Ga0160429, IMG submission 108199) | Solar panel surface microbial communities from Lawrence Berkeley National Laboratory, California, USA - R | ecosystem: Engineered > Built environment > Solar panel > Unclassified ... | reverse complement strand
GCATCGCCAGCGACTCAAACAATGCAGATGCCAAGACGACAGCAGCAACGGTTGGACACTCGAGCTCAAGCGCTTTCCAATCTGATGATGAGCGTGCCATGACTAACTACAGCGTCTCCGAGGGCTCCTCGCATTGTCGCATAGCCAAAACCTCACCACTCAACACCGCCATGACCAATTCGGACTTTGACCGCGTCTCCAGCATTGCCAATGCTTCTACAATCCCCGCAATGATACGCACTACTCTTCCAGTGTTGCGCCGTTCCTCACCAGATCCACTCATTGCTGATCACGACCAGGCTCAACTTGCAATGAGCACAAACGGCATGGCGAAGAGGCAGTCGGGATTCAAGAAGCCAAAGATCATCTTCAATCGGCTGAGACCGTTTGACGGTGGTGCTGCTTCTGTGGAGGAAGAGAGTTACGAGATTGTCCATATCGGGCAGGGCGGTGGTCGGCGAGCGAGAGCCATATTGAGAGATGCCGAGGGGGAAGGGGAAGAGATGGATGATATTGAGGAGATCTGAGGCATACGAGCGAAGGGATGAAATGGAGTACATAGTCTGCTGCCTTTGCTATTCGTCATGAGTGCCCCATGATGTATCTACATAGTCGCCGAAGCCTGTTACTTGTGTGTCTTGCTGAATCATCTGCCACCATTGTTTCTGAGCACTCAGTAGGCGGCTGATCTCAATTACCACTGAACAGTATCTCAATAGCTCCTTGTACGTTTCCACCAGCCATCCTCAAAGCGCGAACATTCCTATCAAACTCGTAGAATCCCATCTCGTTCAACTGCCTCAACTGCTCAGAATACATTTCTTCTGGCGGTCTTGTATCCTGTGGAGCTGCCGCTGCACCACCGCTTCCACCACCTCCCATTCCGCCCATACCAAAGTTCTGCATCATCTGTTGCATTGCTTCGGGATTGAAGGCAGGCATGCCTCCTGCTCCTCCAGCTGCCCCTCCTCCACCACCAAAGAGCGAAGCGAAAGGATTTGCTTGTGCGTTTTGTGCTTGTCTTGCCCCTGCCCCTGCTGTGTTGCTGTCACCCCCAGGTGCGCCGAAAAGTGCCGAAAATGGATTCACGCCTCCTGCACCTTGGCCGAACATATTGCTCATACCGCCAAAGGGATTAGGCGGCTGTTGTGCAGCTGTACCTGCTGTGTTACTGTCGCTTCCTGTTGTCGTTGTTGTTCGTGCGGCACCTTGTGGTGTTGTGTCTGTGACGCCTGGTGCTATTGCTCCTGCACTGTCCCCGCCACCAGCACCACCACCGCCACCCATCATGCGCGACATTGCCATTGATTGTCTAATAAAGTTGGGATCCATGAGCATTCGTCGCATTTCCGGGCTCTCGAGCATTTGACGCATCATTGGGTTGTCCCGAACTGCAAGAGGATTAGCGCTGGATTTTAGCATCCATGCGATCGAGACGTACTCATCGGGTTGTTCTGCATCATCTGGATCACGGCTGGGTTGTTCATGGCTTCTTGCATTTGGCTGGCAAACATAGGATTCTCAAGCATTCTTAACATGTTTTCTGGGTCGGGTGGCGGTCCCATCTAGTCAACGATCAGTAATTGCTTCTTTCGCAGCCATGCATAGCTCGACTCACCCCTCCATCAGGACCAAACATCTCTGCGCCAGGCATCTGCGCAAACCCAGCATACCTCGCCCCAGTCAATTGAGCCATGGGATCGTTTGCAGCAGTTCCTGTAGCCAGATTCGCAGGCACACCAGTTGGAGCTTGTCCAGCTCCTGGCACCGTCGACGACGAGTTTGCTGGATTCTGTCTTGCGTTGCTTGCGGCACCCTTGACCATGTGTACTGTATTGCCATCTTTAATCTTATAGGTAGAGAGCACATCTGGGTCTTTCAAAACACGACCGGAATAGATTAGACGTTGGCGTTCAGCGGGGACATCGGCGTACTCTGAGGTTGAGAGCTTCTCCTTCAGCTCGAGGACTGTCATCGTGTCGGGGACGGTCACGACATATTTCTGGTCGCTGGAGGATTTGATGTTGAAGGTGATTTGCGCAGAGGGCGCCGCTTCGTCTGACATTGCCCTAGATGGATGTAGACTTGTTTGATTGAACGAAGAAGAGATTGACTTTGGATTGGGCGACTGTTGATGTGATTTGAAGTGATGAAGATGCAGCAAACAAAGATGCAGTCAGTCAGATGCAATGTAGTGTGAACTAAAGACAATGATGACGAAAGAAGAAGGTTCCAGCACAGACATGACATGTACATAAATCTGGGGTATATACGCGACAAGTCAAAACAGATTGTTAGTTCGTATTCCATCGGGTAGATTGAAAGATACTGTAAAATGTTGTGTATTTACAATCACAATCTCGATTTGACACTATAACAAGCACATTAGCCTCCGCGTCAGACAATTCGCAGCCACAAAGTGACAGAAGTAAAGATGAAAACAGCATGCTCACCTTTTCTGCTCAGGCACCAACGTCAACAGCTCTTTGCCCTGCGCAGCGGCCTTAAGATTCTCCAGTACCAACAATTCCATATCCTTCTGTGTCTCCCAGGTGGCCGTACCGACATGCGGCAAAAGTACTACCCGCTCATCCTCGATCAACCCGGGGTGTATCTTAGGTTCCTCCTCGAAAACATCTAGTCCAGCTGAAAACACCTTGCCATCCTTTAATGCTTGCACCAAGGCCGCCTCATCAATTATCGGACCTCGTGCAGTATTCACAATAATAATCCCATCTTTCATCTTCGCAAACTCCGCCGCCGAGATGATATGCCGCGTGCTCTTGTTCAATGCCAAATTCAAGCTAAGCACATCAGACGTCGCCAGCAACTCGTCAAAAGAAACATATTCAGCCCCTTGCGCTTCGTGTTTAGGTAGTGGGTTCCGATTGTGATATTGTATCGTCATTCCAAATGCCTTTGCCCTTGTTGCTACTGCTTGACCAATACCGCCCATTCCTAGTATACCGAGTATCTTGCCTTTTGGGTCATGTCCCAGTCCGAACGTCTTGCCGCGCCACTGTCCCTGGCGTACGGCTTGGAAGGGTATAGTTATTCTCCTGAGTGCGCCTAGCATTAGAAAGATGGCGACGTCTGCTGTAGCTTCGTTGACGGCGATTGGAGTGGAGGAGACTTTGATGTCACGAGATGTGCAGGCTGGTATATCAATGTTATCGTAGCCGGCACCATTGTGAGTAATGTATTTGAGGGATGGTGGTAGACGTGAGATGAGCTCGGCGTCGAAAGGGCCCGTGATGGCGGTGCTGTCGTTGGAGCGGTATATGATAAGGATGTTGGAGTATGACGGCGAGGAGAGCTGAGTGAGGAAGTCTTCACGGGCGCCGGTGGGGTATTCCTGGTATGCCAATAAGCTTGTGATAGCTAGAGGCTAGTAGAGTGTGAAATATGATTGGACGTCAGGCTGATGGAGATGCTCACTTTGAGTTCGATAAACTTGCTGCATTCTTCCCACTCTTTGCGTGCGTGAACAATGTCGCCTATGAGCAGCGCCGACTGCTTTGAAACCATTTCGAACTTGATCGCAAAGTTCCGCAGTTATAGTCTGGCTTGTTGAGCAAGAATCCTAATTCAACTCACAAGCATGTTTCCTAGACAAAGCAAGAGCAAGAGCTAAGTACTTTGATGGTCGGTACCCCACACTTTCGAATTGACTTTCGGTGAAGTCGACCGATCACCGAGTAACCAGATCAAACCTTGCGCCAGTAGCTCTACAACATTGAAAATCCCTTTTCTAGGTAGCCTTAGTTGGGAGCGGCACTCTCGGTGAGATAGCCACAGTTCTAGTCTCCTTATGAATACCAGACTACGTGTCTGTCTAGTTTTCGGTATAGGACGTGTCTGCATCACCAGCTAGTCCCAGGACATGGTGCCCTACTAATAGGCAGACTTGTAGCAAAACACAAGTCAAAAGATTCATTCTAGCTTTGTCCTCAGCACTGCTCAACTGAACAGCTATGAAGAGAAATGCTGCCCTCCTTGTGCGACAACGAGCGTCGTGACCAAGCAGGTGTATCTTTTAGAACGTGCTCCGGATCTGCGGCCGCCGGCTGACAACTCCGCGCCAAGGATACTCGGCAATGACCACATGACAAGGCTGGTGGCTCATTTCCATGCCATTCCACATGACTGAACCATAAGGTAACTCTCTTCATACCATCACGCGCGTTGTCATCTTTCGATAATCTGCCAGGCAAAGACCATCCTATCGAGATATATCAAGTGCCTTCGCAACATCATACAATCACAACTCGCGCCACAACCTCGAACACATCTGTCCGTACTATTCCACCATGGCAGCCAACGACTACTATGCCACTCACCCACATGCTTTGCAAGGGCCACCACCACCCTACCAAAGCTTCCAATCGAATCAGCCACCACCTTCACAGGCAGCGCCATCGCACCACTCTCGTCACCACCATCAACAACAGTCGCAGCAGCAGCAGCAGCAGCAATGGTCCTATCCTCAAGTTGAGAAACCACCAATGCCTTCCGCTCCCTCATCGATACCACAAGCGAACCCACAACACACCTACTACCACCCAGCGCCTCAACCCACCTATCTTCCTCCGCCACAACAACCAAACTACGCCCCACCACAACCACACTACTACGCTCAGCCACAACCCCCCACCCAGCTCCCAAACCAGCCGCAGTACCCACCTCCACAACAACAGCAAGCACAAAGACCATACCCACAATCATACACTTCACAACCAGCACCCCAAATCTACATCTCCCCAGCCTCCGCCGCGCTATATTTCAACTCCAATTCCAACAACAACGCCAGACCGTCCTCTTCAACCGCCACATCACCACATCATCGCCATCATCACCACCACAGCTCGTCCAGCCGGCACCGCTCAAAGTCCGACACTGCTGTCCCAACGTTCGTCGGAAGTGGCGCCGGTGCTCTGCTTGGGGATCTGATTTTCCCGGGTTTGGGCACGATAGGCGGCGCGCTGTTAGGTGGGCTAGGCGGGTATGAGCACGGGAAACAGAAGAATGATCGGAAGAGTGTGGAGGCGAGGAAAAGTGGGAGGAGGAGGAGCAAGAGTGGGTATTATAGTGATAGCGATAGTGGGAGTGATCGACGAAAGGGGAGGCGTTGACGGTGAGCCGGTTTTGGAATGAGTTTATGATGTTATGAGATGATGAGGGTGGTGGAGGGCAGGGCAGGGCAGGGCAGCAGATACTCCTACGGTACTCGAATGTTTTGGCAAGCCGTCTCTCTCGTGCCTGGACCCAATAATCTTACGCCAGAAATCCTACCCTTCTCTATCTGGTGAAGCTGCCAATCAGCAAATCCGATCTGTGATGTCCATTCCCTGGACCAGGCTAAAGACCCATGCGAAACCCAGACTCCTATTTCGAGTTCCAGCCTTTCCGTATTCATGTCTGGGGACTTGTTACACAGTTGGGAGTCGAAGGTAGACTGGCTTGACATCTGGCATGGCAGCGTGAGATGTCAACCCATCTGCCAGCCCCAGCGCAGAGCATCGCATCGTGTCCTACTGTAGAGTTTTTGTCGTACACCTGAGGGATGCATACAGGCAGCACTGTATTGTGATATTTTAAAGGCCACATCATGAGAGCGTGATAGTTTTACAAGCCACACTTCTATTGTCTTTGTGGAATGAACATGGTTGTGATGAAATGAAACGACAATAGTTCAAGGTTCAGCTAGAGAATGATGTTAGAATTGTCCTACGACTTGTTTCGACATGGCCAGCGTCGCTTGATTGCGTGTTGTGTTTTTCTCACGTCTAGCGGCGCCTCGAGCACGACTCATTGATGCTAGTGCCGGCTGCTGAAGAGGATACTCTGGTCGAATAGACTGACGCAAGCACCTTCTCTGCTTCAGCGTGATATATCCCGAGAATTAGTTTTGGCTTGAAGTGAAGTGAAGTGTTCGACCGAGCCATTCTCACCCTCTGTCTTCTGTCACTTTGGCTGCTAGACTTCAAGACCCTGCTAGCTGCCCTGAGCCCGTCTCGATCGCTTTTCGGCAGTAGACTCTCGCCAGCTCCGATGAACAATCACTGCTCCCGCAACATCCCTCCATCACATCGCTGCATCTCCAGCGCAACGCAACGCCCCAGAACAGAAAGGCAGCACCACCACCCAGCTCTCACCACCACCATAGCCTCCACTTCGCTTTCCCAATCCCAGCATACCATCCCCTCCCACCACTCACCGCCTCCTCTTCCCCCCCATACCCACCACCCGACTCGTCTGCATCAACTCGCCAATATAGTTCTGCAAAAACCCGTTCCCGGCCTCCAAGCGCTCAAACTCGGCCTTGCTCGCCTCAATCCCGTCGACGAGCGCCAACAGCCCCGCCTGCAGCGCCGTGGCTCGCGCCTCCAGGTCTCGCCGTCCGTCTGCAGGCAACGTCATCGTCGACGGCCGCCGCGTGTGTGACGCTTGCGCCGACGAGCTCTCTGCGGCGGGCATGGTGCGCGGGGTGGAGCGGGTGAGGAGGCGGACGTGGCGGAATGGGGAGAGTTTTGGGGCTAGGGGGATTGTGGAGGGGAGGCTGTTGCGCTGTTGTTGTTGTTGTTGTTGTTGTGGTGAGGAGTGGTTTTTGGCTGGGGAGGTGCGGGATGGGGTTGAGAAACCTGTTGATGGGGTGGGCGGCGTGGACTCGGTGAGTGGAGGGATGGCGGAAGAGGAGGATGGGGTTGAGGTCATGACCGACCGACTGACAGTGGCCCGAAGAAGACAGGAGCACCAATCCGGGGCCCCACTGTTGATATCTACGGACGTTTTCTTTGTTGACTGGCGGGTATGACGGAAGGGCAGTATAGAGCAGAATAGTGATAGTGATATAACTGCGGAAGAATGCTTCGGATTGAGCAGTATGATGAGGTAGAGGTGAATAAACAAACATGTATAAGGTATACAACAGCGGAAGCCCCAGTGTGGGGAAAAAGGTCAAGCTCAAATTACCATTACATGCACCCGCGCGGATCGTCCCAACTACTCAATCTAGACTTGCGACGACCCTCTACTGCAGACCTCACCGAGCCATTCTTATTGAGCATGACCCATCACTCAAGCCCAAGCCTTGCACTTCTCCTACACCTAGGCCAGAGGCTTCAATGGGCAATTCGAGCTGTACACCTTGTAGTTTGCGACCATGCCTGCATTCATATGGTTTTCGACATGGCAGATGACTTGCCACAAGCCCGCGCCGGTAGCGTTCATGACGAGTGTTTTGCCCACACCATCATTCAAAGAGGTAGCGTATTGTCCACCGCCTCCCCAGGTGAAGCCATTGCCGTGCATGTGGAATACGTGGGAGGCACTGCCGTAAGCCATGGCGTACCACAGAACTTTGTCACCCAGACACATCTCAAATGTCGGGTTGTTGGCGAAGACGTAGCCGTTGATGGAGTCTAGAAGTCATAGCATGGTCAGTCATTGAAGCGTGACGAGTGTGTTTGTGACCTACAGAATGACGGCGCGGCGGAGAACTGTTGTGAGCTCATGATGTTGACGGTTTGAGGATACCAAATCGAGCTGTTGGCACTATACAGCTGGTCGACCTGTGTGTTTGGAGTTTGACCGGCGAGCTTTGCGGCGTTGACATCGGATAGGAAAGAAATGTTTTCATCGTAGATGTTGAGCAAGAACGGGAGCTCGCGGTACTCGGACATGACTTGCTCCATGGTTCCCTTGTTGTAGATGAAGGTTGGCCCGACGAGTCCGGCGTTAGTATCTTCCTGCATGGACACGTATGAGTGGTAGCTGTGCGTTCTTGCTGGCTCGCCGTAGTTTGGACCAGCGAGCTCGGTGACCATCCATCTGTAGACAACGCAACCACCTGGTGCGACACCGGGCTCAACAGGTGGGACCGCGTCTTCTTCAGGAATTGTGGCGTCGACTCCTGCTCCTGTCGTCGGATAGTCACCTCCTTCACTCATTTTGGTGTATGCCAGACCCATAGAGTGCATTGTAGCGTAATTTTTCGTAAGGTTGTTGACGAATAGTACTTCAATCAAATCGCCAACTTCAGCACGCAGGATGGGTCCTATCCGTTGTCAGACACGGCTCGAAACTCTGTCCTGATAGCCAAACTTACCCAAAGCGCCTTTGGAGGGCACCTCATCAGTCAGTTGTGTGAATGTTGCGTCGGTGTAACCTCTGTACAAAGCTTTGGTGTACTTGGTTCCGTACTGGAGGTAGTTGGCTTGTTTTGCGCGGATCGAATCGCTGATTGGAACCTATTCTCACAACATGAGCATCTCAATGAATCTTTGGCAAAATCAAGTGCACATACACCGAGCCAGTTGTCCCACCCAGTCGGAGCAAAGTCCCATTCCACCTCTTCTGCAGCTACATAGTAACGTCTGATGGTACCATCGAATGTCCAGCCGAGAGAAGAAGGTATACTTCCATTCATACTAGCTGCGCAGGACGCCAAAGATCTAGTAGTGCCATCGCTGTAGGTTTCGTTGCCATGGTAGATGGTCGGCGAGGCGAATGTACCTGAAGTGGTGCGACTCCCAGACTGAACAGATGTAGTTCCGTCCGCAACAGATGTAGTTCCGTCAGCGACAGATGTGGTTCCCGCAGCGACAGACGAGGTTCCCGCAGTTGTTGGAGTAGTCCCTGAAGCCGCAGCACTTGATGTCACACCCGGCCAATGTCCATTACCCTGAGCACCATTATACGACTGTGGAGGTGAGGGAGCCGCACTGACCCCCGTCAGGAGAGCGCCGGCCAGTAGAGGGAAAAGTAAGGTAAGCATTCTGCCGCAAAACCAGTAGCGTACAATATCAAAGAGTTCAAGGGTGCTTGCGACAAGCTACATGGCAGGTTCAGCGCAAGTTTATAGCAACACAGCGCCTTTGTCGGCGAAACGGATGCCATTGCGCGGCCAGTACAGCTGGTATGTCACTGGCATGTCGTTGCATGATGGGCAGGGGAAAGTTTAGCGGATGTGATGTTCCCTGAGCGGTGTCGGCAGGTGTACGTTTAGAGGCAGATACCAATAATAGGGTGATACGGGGTTGAGATTGCTAATGCTTATACAGATGAAGCTCTGAAAGTCGGCGACAATTCGTGGTATGCACGGATCAAGGCAAGTCATCTGTCTTCGCTCTCGCCTTACGACTACGGTTCTGACGTGCCGAGCATGTCGTCGTATGTAGAAGAATGGAAGAACGGTATCAGCGGCATCCAATAGAGTCTTCCACAAAGTCGACGGATGACCAATATCTGTGCTATGATTGGTCAAATTGTCGAACATATCACAATGACTTCAAAACTGTCGAATGCTATCATCAATGACACCACTGAGGCATGAGAGCCACATGAACCGTCAGGTCAACAATAATACGACATGAACTATGTTTTTCTAAAAACGCCCTTGTACTTATTATCTTGCCAGATCGATCGGTGGGGAACTAGAGACCCCGTGCTGACCTAGACGAGTTGATACGCGCCTGCCTGCCTGGAAGTGATAGGAGTAGACCTGCGCTGTGATAGGATGTGAGGCATGACACTAAGTTTGCTTTATCAAGTACAAGTAGTGCTTCGCAAAAGTATTGGAATTGAGTATAAAATTCCATGTCAATCTCTTCCAATTCCTCATAACTATACAAAATCACAAAGGGCGTGCCCAGTCTCTCTTCTCTTCTCTTGTCTTTAAACAACCTCACACGCTTCCTCCCCTCCCTCCTCCCTCAACAACGCATACACCTCACACCTCACCACCCCGGTCCCCATCGGCACCGTGATCGCAATCGGATACCCGCCATAATCCGGCTCTTCCACCGGCATCATCGCCCACGCTCCGCTCCTCGTCTCATCTCCATTCAGCCTCCTCACCGTCTCCATCGCGCCCGTCGCCGCATCCGTGACGCGTTGTTCCGCGAGCCCGAGGAGCCCCGTAAAGTGCGCACGAGGCGAGGGATGGGTGAATTTGACCTGGAAGCCGGAGCCGATGAGCAGGAAGGCGGATTTGTGTGTTGTTGTGCTGCTCGTGTCTGCAGGCTCCTCAGAGGGGAGATGGATCACCATGCCGCTGCCGGCGGTCGGCTTGCCGAAGACGAACGCGCGCTGGATGGCCAGGTCGTAGCCGCCGAGCGCGACCTTCTTGACCTCCGCCGCGTCGACGCCGGGGACGGCCGGGTCGTCGAAGAAGAAGCCCACGCTGCTGTTTCCCCGCCGGTGCGCAGCTAGCACGTGCTGCGCCACCTGGGCGAGCAGCTTGTAGTGTTTCGTGTACGCACACGTCTCCGCCGCCAGCGTGTCGATGCCAAACGGACTAATGCCTATTGCGCCAAACGTGCCAAACGCACTCCAGATCCTAATGGCACCAAAGGCGTCGCGGCGCTGTTCGGGGACGAATAAGGGCTGGTTGCGGTGGCGGTAGTTGGCAAAGGTGAGGTCGTAGTCGTTCATGTAGATGTCTGGAGACAGGAACGAGAGGGCGGGCGCAAAGCGCTGCCAGATGTCGAGGACGTTGGAGACGCAGCCGCCGGAGGGATATTCGCCTGGAATGCTGCCGCCGCCGGCGACTGCTTCCTGGCCGTCGGGAATGGCGGAGTTTTGCCAGGCGTTGGTGAAGAGGGGGAGTGGGTAGATGGCTTTACCGGCCGAGGCGACACGGTCGACGTATTTGGCGTAGTGGTAGGCCATGAACAGTTCGTCTGTATATGGGCCCGGTCCAAACACCGATCCCCAAGTGCCCGCACGCTGCTTGGCTGCAGGCAGTGCAGTGAAATGTGTGAGATGTGATTGCAGATGAGGATGCAAGTTTTTGTAGTCTTCCGCGAGAAAGCTGACAAGATCAGCAGGCACAGGCTTCGAGAAGACGGCATTAGCCGCGTCGCTGCCATCACGACTGTCACCGAGAAGCCCTTGCTCGTTCTCGACTTGCACCATTATCACGGTGTGGTGGGCCGAGTCGAGATCCTTCAGATGCTGCATTAGAGCGGAAAAGGCTTTGACGTCTGCTTTGGGCGCTTCGTCGTGGAAGAGAGAGACGACGTCAGCGGTCTGCAGGACGCCGCCGGCCTTGCGGAGTTGAGCTCGGGGGAAGCGCTTTTCGTCCATTTTGATCCAGCTGGGCGTGTAGCTCGATAGACCTTGTTAAAGAGGCCAGTCAGTCAGCCTGCTATACTCGTTTGCGGTTTTGACCATTCATAGCCAGACGTACCATTTTTGAAACTGCCTGTCAAGACGCGTTAGTGCATTGGTAATACATAATCCTTCTTCCAAGCACAGCAAAAAGACTCACCAAACCACAACAAAATCAACCTCAGCCCAAACTTCCTCGCATCAAGCACACATCTATCCAAGTCGTCAAAGTCGAACTTGCCCTCTTCCGGCTCAATAGCCTCCCATGTCACCGCACCAAGCACGGTGTTGATGTTCATGTCAACGAGATTCTGCCATCTCGTAGACATGTATTCCGACGAGGAGAGCGAGGAATTCTGCAACTCGGCACCGAGGATGAGAAAGGGCTTGCCATCGACGATGAGCTGTTTGGAGGTTGGTGTGTCGACGAGGTGAGGGGTGGTCATGTTGGGGTAGTAGTGTAGTACAGGGACAAAACAAGTTCACTTTTACAGTAGATAATATGTCTCTTTGGAAATGCTTTTGATATTCGACACGACTCTAGATATGGACGACGACGGCTCTTATACTATGTACCATGTATACACACATTTTATGCAAATATAGGCGATTGTTGAAGTGTCTCGATTTAGGCTGTGGAAGGGTGCCCCGCCTCGCTTGCTTGGCATGATGCTCGGTCTCATCGAGTCAAATGTGTCGGCAGCCATAACGATAGAATCTTAGGCTACAATTTGTTAGTAGTAGCAAGGACATAGGCCATCACAATCACAAGGGAAACAGTTCACTAAGAAACAGCTCGGTAATAAGCACTTACAAACGTCAGGGGTGAAGAGAAGCGTTTCGATTGGCCATCTAAAGCCATTCACCTGTGACTACCGTATCCTACACAGGAATCCCATTTTGTTATGTCTCTCGTAATCGTTATAATCGTCAGTCATCATATATGCCTCGCCTTCCGCCCATCCCATAATGTACAATTCATCCTTCACCCCTGGCTGAAATAGCCACTCTCCTGCTCTGTCGGCCCTTTTCCGTCCTCGCCCTTGCCCTCCCTTGAACCTGCGGGCTTTCTCCCGGAAGGCGTGCGACTAGGCAACCATTTCCGCCACGGCCTTCCAGTCGACTCCTGCGCGCCAGGAAGCGTGCCATCACCCTCAGGTCCCCACGGCTTCGGTTCCTCGCGGACAAGCTTGACAAACAGCTTCGAATGTAGCAGCTCGCCGTTTCGGCTGTACAAAGGAAGATGGCGATAACCCAACCCAAGGGCCACAAGTTTTCCAGTAAACGTACATATCGGTTCGGATCGATTATTGAGAAAGACTGAGAATCGCACAAAGATGAGCGAGGGATGTTTGGTGACTGCGCTCATGACAAAAGTGTTCCGCTCGTCTGAGTCGAAGATGGGATCGTAGCCATTCCCTTGGACAGTCTCAGTGCGTTTGGTCGATGACTTGGCGCTGCGTAAAGGTGTGGCGCAGGTTAGTGTGTCATCCTTATCAGCATCCTTGCCTTTATCTTCAGGATAGAACATCTCGAAAACGACATGTGGATTCATCTCGGCATCATGGCGCATATCTGATGGTGCCTCGAGGTATTGGGCAGAGATGACATTGACAGTGAACTTGACATGTTTACGACCTAATTTGAGACGTTCACCAGTGATGCTTTCACGAGAACGTCGCAGCTCGGAAGGCTTGAGGACGTAACCTGTGACATCCATGCCACTGGCGAACATGGAATCATTGAGCTGAGTACCCAGGTCGTAGGTCTGCCAATTGGTTGCGCACATCTGGACACCACGGCGCCAAAACTGGAGAGGAGTGAAGTTGCCGGATTGCCAGCGTGTAGCTTTCGGGTAGACACGCATCAGGTATGACCGGTTGTGGGTTTCGAGAGCAACTTTGCCGTCCTTCTTGGCGCATCGAGCTTCAAATGTGGATTCGTTGAACGAATAGACATGATTAGGCATGTGACTTTCAGCGGAATCCCAATCTGAAAATTTGACACCTCGCGTGTATACACCAAGCTCCCCAAGCTCTTTGACAATGTTGCTGACATGCTTTGGTTTCTTGGGAGTGGTGATTGTCTCTGTAGACTCATCAGATTCTTCGCTCCCGCTCATGGAAGTGCGTGAGGAGCTAAGGGTCGAGCCACTTCCAAAAGACGAAGACGTATCAGCAAGTACTATGGATTCAACCTGAGCTGTCAGCTCGCTGTTCAAAGACGTCGGCGGCTTTTGTAGCACTTTAGGACCGAGAGTCGGCTGCGTGGGCGGTGTGACAGGTGCGCTGATGCTACGATTACGAGTATGCAACTGTCTCTTTGTGACTGGTGAATTTGGCGTCGGCTCGTCAGGACGTGGTAGTTTGACCTTAACCAGGATGCGACCCTTAAGATCTTCTGGGGATGGCAACGTGTAATCGTTGGTAGTCAGCGGATGAAGTAGTAGCTTGGAGCCAAAGACAGCGATCATCATATTCGCCATAATCTTCTGCTGATCATTGTTACAATGCACCTCCAACGAAACGATTAGTGGATAGTCTGAAGCGAAGAAAGCGTACTGCTCAATAGCTTTGATACAATCGAGAAATGGCACTCGTGTTGTAGCAGTCTTGACATGGGTGACTACCGGTTTGCCATCAACGCCATTGTCGCAATCAATCTCAATGCAGCGACAACCACGCTTGAGGGCCTCAGTATACATCTCAGGGCTTGACTCTCCCCAGATCTGGCGGCCTTGGAGATAGGTGTTGTGTGAGCTCGATATAAAGTATTCATTCAAAGGACGTGTGAGCTTGCTAGTTGTCGGTTTTGGCGAAAGCACTGCGTTCGTGCTGGAAGTCAGAAACTTGGTGAAACCTTCAAACGTCATTCCAGAGGTAGAAAGTGACTCTGAATCAGTCGATGTGTCGTTAACCATTGAGGTGTCACCATGCGTATACTTTGCATAAGCGTCAACCCAATATTGCCGTGTCAGGTGGCTAATAACAATGCCTTGATGAGTGCTTAAAAAATCGAGAAAGTCCTCTTCGCTCAATGTAGAGGCTTGCGTCTTTCTGGCCTGATCGAAGACAAATCGGAGTTCGCGTCTCTCTGTCAGTTGGCGGAAAAACTCAAGATATTGCGCCTGGCTGATTGTTCCAGTTTTGAATCCACCAATGCTGTTGAAGATGGCCTGAATATCATTTGAAGACTTGAATATAGACACACTCCTACAGATCTTACGAAGGGTTGCCAGGTCTATTTTCTCGTCCGAGTCCGGGTGATCATTCTGACCGAAACGCTTGACCATCTCTACTCGCCATTGGGCAAGCCAATGTTTCTCGTTATTGACAGCCAAGCCCTCCATTCGAGCATCTCGGGTGTTCATAACGTGCTGCAAAGCTTTGTGCCATTTATCACATGTGGCTTCATTCTCAGCAATAATATGCATTAGCTTCATCGAACGCCCTTTGGACCGTTCAGGGTCAATGTAGATAATCGTGAGCCAACAGCCAGGAGCGCATTGAGTCTCATTGTTGGCTTCCATATAGTTAGCAGCATCGGAGCCAGTGCGTATCTCTCGAATGTCGTCAATGTACATTTGCTTCCTTGTACTGCTAGAGTTCGAGAACCAGTACATCTTGCCTGCAACGTCATCAAGCGTGAATTTCAGCTGCTTCTTCTTCTTCCTCCCTATCTTTGTAAAGGTTGTAGTTTTTGGTATGATGATGGTCGATTTTTTGTCGTCGACAGCCGATGGCCGTCTTGATAGTCCACGTGGGGGAGTTCGTTGCGCAGATGACTCTGTATGTGAGGATCTTCGGCTCAAGCTGAAAAGACGAGGTCGCTGCAAGCTTGGTGTCGGAACTGCTTCAGTTGCTAGTGGAGTATGGTCATCGTCCTCTTCTCGATGAATGCTTGGCTCATTTTCTTGATCGGAGACTTGATGACCATCTGTAGTCTTGCGAACATCACTTCGTCGACGAACAACAGATCCTGCAGTCTGATCTCTTGCATTCTTCAGATTGGTAGTCGAAGGTCGTCCTGGCAGTCTGCCCCTACCTGCACTGGATAATCGCCTAATCAACCCAGGCTTACTTGACGTTACGGTCTCAGTAGTAAGCATTGCAGTGGTGGTGGCTGAACTTCCCGCCGGCTCGGGTAATGAGAATGGTGTGAGTTCGACGTCCGGAGACTCGAAGGCACGGTATAAGTCTGGCGAGGAGTTGTAGCCTGACTGAGAGTATATTTGAGGTGAAGATTGGGCCGAAGTGTCTGAGAGTGTATATGATCGTAGAGTCTGAGCGGGAATCTCCATTGAAGGGGAGGGCGAGCGCCTCTGAGCGCGAGGTACAGTCATCTTCTTAAAAGTATCGTCGTATCGTGAAGCATCGTAATATGCAGGACCTGCTGTAGTGGCGCCAGCGCCAGATGGTTGTTGCGAAGGTATAGACATGAATGTAAGCATGAAATGGAATGACTAGCCGGAGAGTCTACTCGTGATACATGCTGTATAGCGTGAAGTTCAGAGTAGAAGCGCACGATAGTGGCTGATCTCTGAGCTGGCAAAGGTGGAGAGGAGGGGTGATAAAGACAAGATGCTCAGCAGCTCATGCTGAATGGTGCAGATATGCCAGCGGTGAAGGAAGTCGTATCAAGACTCGGCAGGTAGTACAGGTGGGCAAGCCTGTATATTATTCGGATCAGTAAAGCCGCAATATAGAAACTCAGCAAAGTAAGCGAAGTGTTGAAGGACAGCAGGCAGTAAGTAACAGAGCGGCGTAGGGAATTATGTGTTGTCGACGATAGTGAGGCGGACTGGGAAAGATCCCGTGGACAAATATCGAGGTATGCGATTCCAGTCAGCCTAGGCAAGGCTTTGCGCGGGAGGCAATGGCTGTGTGACGTGAGCTGAGGAAAAGTTTAGAGTAGCACGATGCAGGTGCGCAGTTTGTTGCGAAGTTCAGAGCGAGTGAGTGAGATGGTGTGCTGGTGTGTGGGCGGATGGACTCGAAAGGAGAAGCCGGGGGGGTGTGTGCTTTGTATTATTGTCACTTTGGAAATCGACTATGGAGCAAAGTGTGGGCCCGTTATCCACGTGAGACAGCTTAGATTTCCCTCCTCAATCCTCCTCCTCTATCTCTCGCGCAATTGGATACCAAGGTACTTGACAACAACTGCTGACAGCTTACAGCTTACGAGGCTTAAGCCGGGATGATTATGCCGTCTATATCGCTTCGCGAACTGGCCTTTCAAAGTAGCGACAAGGCGGCCAAGCAGACGACAGATTTTCATGTACAAACGTTCTCCGCATTTTTCTTTTCTGAAACGCTTGATCTCCTTCGCTTTATTGCACTTGACGCGCTGCCACGGCTTGATCCGGATCCAGCTCAATAGTCAGATTCGGACGTAGTAGTCCGTGAGGTGTCCTTCTACATGGCAAAAATCTTCACACAGATCCAGGCGAGTGCAAGGGACAAATTCTCGAGAAATCAGCATGACGAAACCACCCCTTAGTCAAGTCCAGGTACAAGCATCATCAACGTGGATAAAGCCAAGCCGCGAATTGTTTCCGCTGTTTATTTATTGTTTTCAGTACGCGAAGATTGGCAGAGATTCTGTTATTGCTTGTGGATGCTGCAAATAAGGCATTGTGAAGCTACGACCAGTATGGGGCAGCACGCACAATGGTACGCGACGCCGATGGATAGGAATCGGAAGACTCGACGGATGTATAACTAGACTATTGCCTAACGTCACCCTTTCCAGGCACCAAGCGAGAAAGATGTGAAACGGCCCTCCTGAAACGCGGTACCGACATCAAGGTACTATCTACTCGTACTATCTACTACTACTACTACTACACTACCTTTCAATTTAGGCTTTGATGCTCTGGGTACTGTACCTATGATTGTGGCACTATCACGATCGTCCCTTTCATCCAGAATATCACAATCTCGCCCCTGCTAGTAGCATCAAGAAAAACTCGGCACCACAAGACGGCAGTATTCGCGCACCGGAGAACGTCGCCTAAGCTCATGTTTCACCATCACTCTATGCGAAACACTCGGCGCTGCACCCTGGATCCACAGTAATCAAAGTCAATTAGAAGCACAAACTGCGACAATATATACCTCATACTTGGCATGAAAAAGACGTAGGTTTGTGACAGAGTCATTGTCTCTGACAAAGAACAAGCCATTGATACTGGAAGGGCAGAGACAGTAAAGCGCCAATAAATCACTTTCCTCTTTGTGTAGCCTCGCTCAAATGCTGCGTAACTCGGTAAGGTAGGCAACGATTGTGGGATTTTTTTTATTACAGAACAAACATTGAGTATTATTGTGATCACGATTCAGGTCATCAGGCTCGAATAACTCGTAGCTCGAATCTATATGGACCAAAGCGCATCTATATGACAATACGCAAGTATACCTTACATTTGGAGTACTATACTCGAAGAGTAAGTCCACTACTACTAATCTAATCTCCATCAATAGCCTGCACTAATCTCTGAGACTGTCGACAGTTCATGCTACTCATCATGAGCATCTACTATTCTTTCGCAGCAAACTTTTTGAACTCGTCTAGGTTGACTTTCTTGAGCGCCGATTCATTTGTTGCGTTGAGGAAGACTCTAAGAATATGGTTAGTCTTCGAGGGGTTTCGAGCTCATTCCTCTCGACAGAGACTGTGCAGCACAAATCAAGCACAACAGATGCTATCTCCCAATCTTCTCATCGTAACAGATGAAACTGCTACCTCGGCGCTCAAACACAGTCATACTTTATCGTCAAACGTCACAATCACTCACCTAGGCACAACAAGATCATCATCGCCCTTCCTGGCATCAAACGCCTCTCGCCAGCGGCTGACGCAAAGACACCATTTGCAGCCGCCCTTGAGGCCGATAGAGCGTAGGTCGTTTCCACGTGAGGCGGAGAAGTTGAGAAACTCCTCGGTTACCTCAGCTGCTACCGCGTGGTTTCCTGGGAAGAGAATGGACGTCAGTAGGAATTGCCAGAGGCACAGAATATAAAAATATCGTGATTGAACTATATACCGTAATCAGCTGGGGGCACGTCGCAGTAGCCATTGCGGAGGAAGCCAGTCTAAGATTGGTCAGAGGAGTGAATCTGCACGACTGGATTACTGATAGACAGACTGTTTGGGGTGTACCGCCAAAATAGGCAAGGGGAGCCTTGAACACTATTGAGAGATATTGTATCAGTAGATATTGGAATACTTAAACCATGATGAAACAGTCTATCAGAAGTGGCAAAGGTGTGACGGTACCATTCAGACTCTTGCTCATGATGGGATGTTGATGCTGGTGGTGTTGGTAGTTTCCTTGTACGAGTGAGATGAGACTCAAAAGGACGATTAGGCAGAGGTAGTGTAGAGTGTAATGGGGCATATAAGGCAGTTGAGACGTCTTAATGTGAATCAAGCTCATACCACGAGCAGAAGTCAATGACGTTCTGTATACTGGCCGGCGTCAAGTCCGCGGCTGACTCGAGCATATCTGTTTTTCGCCCTCCAATATCCCGACCGACTGAATTGAATTACACCGAAGGAACCGAAGCACTGCGGGGAAATTGGCTCATATTAATTGGGCGCCAGCGTGTTCAGAAATAGAATAGAATAGAATACTTGTCAGTCCTCCTGCTTCTACTCTCACCAACCCCCTCCTTTCGAGAACACCCTCACAACAAAGTATTCCTCCATCATGTCCGCCACCACCACACAACTCGAGCTCAAGGCCACCAAGCCAAACATTGGTGTATACACCAACCCCGCTCACAACCTCTGGGTCGCAGAGGCTGAGCCTAGCGTGGAGGAGGTGCAGAATGGAAGTAATCTGCGCGAGGGCGAGGTTACTGTTGCTATCAAGAGTACTGGTATTTGCGGGTACGTGTTGCTATTCATCACTACCACCGATACACCTTCCAACTAGCAGCTCGTCCTTGACATTCCATCTTCCCACTCCTCACCAACCCCCTCCCTACACGCACCCCCACACTCACGCCCACCACATCTCCCCAGCTAACCCATACCCCTCTCCTTTATCAGCTCCGACATCCACTTCTGGAGCCACGGGCGCATCGGCCCAACAATGGTCGTCGAATCCGACCACATCCTCGGCCACGAATCCGCCGGCGTCGTCATCGCCACACACCCCTCCGTCACCACCCTGCGCATCGGCGACGCCGTCGCAGTCGAGCCCACCATCCCCTGCAACAAATGCGAGCCCTGCCTCACCGGCCGCTACAACGGCTGCCTCTCCGTCGACTTCCGCTCCACACCCCCCATCCCCGGCCTCCTGCGCCGCTATATCACGCACCCAGCCATCTGGTGCCACCGCATCGGGCGCGTGCAGCCCGACGGCAGAACGAAAATGGACATGAGCTTCGAAGAGGGCGCGCTGCTCGAACCGCTGGCGGTCGCGTTGGCGGGCATGGGGCGCGCGGGCGTGCAGCTCGGCGACAGCGTGCTGGTGTGCGGCGCGGGCCCGATTGGGCTGATGAGCATGCTGTGCTGCGAGGCGGCGGGCGCGAGCCCGCTGGTGATTACGGATATTGATCAGGGGCGGCTTGAGTTTGCCAAGACGCTGTGTCCGCGCGTGGCGACGCATTTGGTGACGAGGGGCCAGACGGACGAGGAGTTTAGTCAGAGTGTGGAGGCGTTGTGCGAAGGGGAGAGGCCGGCGGTGGCGATGGAGTGCACGGGCGTGAGTTCGAGTATCAGCGGGGCGATCCACAGCGTCAAGTTTGGCGGCAAGGTGTTTGTGATTGGGGTGGGCAGGGACGTGATTGATATTCCGTTTATGAGGCTGAGTACGCAAGAGGTAAGATGGGGACGGGGCGTTTATTTATCCATTCATTCATCCATTCATTCGCGCACGCACGAGCAAGGGATAAGACTGGCACCGACCAGAACACAAACACATAACAAGGCGTTGATGGCTAACACATTCTCTTCTTCGCTGCTTCTTTCTAGATCGATCTTCAGTTCCAATACAGATACGCAAACATGTGGCCTCGCGCCATTCGTCTGGTCAAGGGAGGAGTCATCGACGTCAAGAGACTGACTACTCATCGCTACACTCTCGAGGACGCCACCAAGGCGTTTGAGACGAGCAAGGACAGTGCGAGGACCGGTGCGGTCAAGGTGATGATTCAGAGCTTGGAGGAGGGTGAAGCTTGAAGTCGGGAGATTAAGATAGGGTTGAAAGTAGTCGTGCTGGTTTGTATAGCTGAGTAGTACAACAAAAGCAATTCATAAATTCACATCAAGCTCTGCACGCGCCGACGTTCGATTGCACCTTAGATAGACAGGTTGAAACCAGATTGGTCAAGCAAAAGCATTTCCTTCTCCACATCAATCTATCAATGCGCTCATAAAATCATCATCAAATTTCCTGCCTCTTGTCTCAATACGCCAATCATACCTGATGTCCGTCCATGTCCGTTCCTTACTTTGAGTACCAGTATTTATAGTCCCCGCCTAAGCAGTCCCAGGTCTTGCGTCTCGTCCACTCGCAACAGCGCCATCGCCTTGCAAATCATTGCCGAAAGACAAATGGTTGTGATCTGCCATCTTCCTTGGCCTGATAATATGTGTAGCCGTGAAGAGCGCACCCAAGATAAGACAAAGACCGCCAACGATAATGTACGCGATGCCCAAGAAGTTGTTCTTGCCTCCGATAACACTGCGTGTGGAGATGAGTATTTCTTTTGTGCCACCATATTCTGTTACTGGGAAGTCTACAGAAGATATCAGTTTAGTCAATGATCAATAGCTGTCTTTGGTACTCGTACAGTCATAAATGGTCATGTCATAAATCCCAGCCGGCATACCCTCATTATCCTGCCTCAACGCCATCTTACTGAATGTAGGCAGACCAGCTGTCCTCATCCAAACCTGGAACTCCTCCCAAGTACTAATGTCACGGATAGGGAAATTGTCGTTGTAACCGTAAGGATAACGATCGTGCCAGTTAGGTGGTGGCACAACTTGATCATTGGTGTATGGCGCTTGCTTATACAAGTTTCTGTCGGAACCCCAGGCAATCCCGTAGGTCGTCATGTTAAAAGCCTCGGGCCCCGCTACAACACCCGCTGTTCTGGAAGTGACAAGTTGTGGTGTCTGGATAGTGTCGTTAAACATTGAGTTGGCGATGAGACCGCAGGGGTAGTAGGCTTTTCCACTAGGATCCAATTTCAACGGATCGCAGTCGCTACTCGCAATAGTGCTGTTGTCCACAAAATTACCCACCAATTGATCTTGATTGAGAGACTTTACGTAGCGGCGATGGTTTTGATAGAACTTTGTGAGGCGATAATACATGTAGATTGGTGCACCGAGCTGGTTGGGTATTTCGAAACGAAGCGTGCAGCTGTTTGTCGGAAGAGTGTAGGTGGCGTCGAGACCGTATGAGACAGGTATAGTTTCGACGCGCCATTGATAGACGCTACTGCTGTTCTTGGTACGGAAGTCTGTGTGCACTAAACCACTAGGTATGTTGGTAAAGTCTGCCGTCGCCAAACTTGAGCATCTTGAGTAGTCTATTGTTATTTCTTGGATCTAGGTGATTTCGTCAGCCTCGAAGGCCAACCCATTGGTTGTAGGTAGTATGTATACCATTGAGCTTGCCCATAACAGCAGACCACCCAAGGGCGCAAAGATGACACCAAGAACGAAGAAAATAGGGAGGACGGTCTTCGGCGTAAGGATGGGTCTGGTAGCGCAGGCGATTGGGTCAGCTGGTGGTCAGATGGGGCTTTCTCAAAGGTCGATGCTACTGACTGCCATGCCTTTAAACGTTGTTGACGAAAAGCAGTATCTAATCTGGATCAGCATTGGCGCAACGAGAGAGCCATACTGCCGGTCTGTGCCTACTTGGTGGTCTTCTTGATTTTGCCTTCTTTCCACCTTCCTGCTCTTCTCGAACCGATGTCGAATCGGCAGCATTCATCTCAACCGTCTGCGACATGACGGCGGCGGCAATTTCTGAATATAATCCTCGAGGCTATGTACACTTGTCTTTACTGGACTCCGGGTGCGATGGTCTCTTGTATAGTGTGAGGAATAGGACGAAAGATGTGGATGTGAAATGTAAATGATGTGTCAGCAGCCGGCGTCAAGGCACTGTCTCGGAGGGAAATCGCGCCAAGATTTACTTTATGCACGGTTCATGTCGTTCGTTTTCGAAGCACAATTCATTCTTTCAATTCTATGATTACGATTGTATGAGGCTACAGCATATCTATAGACTTACAACGCCGAGTCAAAAGACACAATAAGCGCGCCCGATTCCGCTCTGACCTCGCTGCACCCAGCCTATATGGCTCTTGCCTCCTTATTACACATATGCTCATCTTCTCATACCAAATCTTCCAGGTTCCATGACTGTGTACAACTTGCTGCACTAGCAGAGGACGTTCTCCAGCTCACCTGGACACGAGACATCCACAACTGATAAAGATCCACTGTCGCCCTTGCCTCTTCAAGGAATTTGCGTGCACGTTCTTCCCCAGTAGTAAAGCCGAGGAAGTCTTTCGTCGCCGGCTACTTCTCCCTAAGGCTATGATCATCGATGTATGCAAGATGCTGTAGATATTCAACGACTACTTCGAGTCTGTATCGTTCCAGTAGCTAAGGGAATTCTGATGCGGGGTGACGCTCTTCACGAGAGAACTGAGTTGCCTTGTACCTGTGGGGGATGTCGAGATTTTGACGTAGATCCTGTGTGATTCATATCTCGACCACCTGGCGAATTTGATTGTCGTAGACTATGTTACCGACCTCGTTGATAACGAAGATGTGGATGGGAAGTCCTCGGGGGTCGTAGTGATCAGACTCTACAAGAAATTCACATCAATGCTAGAGCCATGGCCAGATTACAACGAGGTAGACGGTTGAGGGACAGGCATTGAGCCAGCCTTGTGCACTGGTGACAGTCGCGATACCATATTCGCCCTATTTTCAAAGCACATACGCCTTTAGTGCAAGAGTTTGAGCTTTCGGTCTGCTCGGTATGTACGAGTGACGGCTTTGCTACTCAAAATTGATCACGCATGAGTCAACATAACTTAGCGACCTTTCTTAGTGATCTCATGTCATGCGTATGTAAGCTGTCATCTGCTGCACAAGCTGCAATATGCCTTATACAAAGTTGCAGAGACATACTACTAGGTGAAGACATGACAGCAGACGAACGCCAGTATCACGAGCATACTGCCACAATTTTGGTTACAGCCTATCAAAAGAGGGTTTCGGCTCGCAAATCGCCAGGGAAGATACATTGTTGCCTTGCTTCCATTTGTTCGTTTGTGCGACATGCTCCTTGCCGCTGCAGCCTTCCAGACTCTCAGGAGAAGAGGCCGCAATCACAAACGGTGCCGTATAGACCAAAAGCATACTCCGCCTTTATGTGTTTGATCATTGGGTGACACAGAATACGGTAATCATGTGATGTGATCTCCTGGCCGCGCGAACGACGTGGCACTGCATTGTTTGTCATCGCTTAGGCTGAAACCAAGGCAGCGACTACTGGAAAGTAGCACGGTTGTGGCATCGTGCGAGAGTGTGTCATATTGTGTGAGTAATAGTGCCTCAACATTGACAAACATGCCAGGCGCTTTGCAAACAAAGGAGGGCTGGATCTATGCCAAGCAATATGACTCCGTTTGCTATTTTTAAGGTTGATGATCGTCACGTGATTGCCACATTTGAGTCCCTTCCATTCTGATTATTCCTTGCTTGCTTGCGTTTCCTCATGTCCATTCCAGCCAGCCAGCCAGCACACTCTCCTTTGCCCAACTTCCACCATCTTCTTCTTATCATCTGTATGACGGCTAGACGCTAAATAGTCACACCAGCTTACTTTATACAATCCGGCTTTGTCTGTTCCCTTTCTTGGTAATCGGCTGCCTTCATTGGCTTTCGATCCCTTTGGTTCAGCTGACTTCCATTGGATTACACCTCCTCTGCTCCGTTGTCATTCATCATCACTCCATCATCCATTGACTCTTCCACTTCCGTACTTCACTCCCACTTGATCATACCTCTACCTCACAGATCTCTGTATACAGCCACTATACATCCACCCCGTAGTGTAGACTGATCTCAAGCGCTTCTTCGCATCAACGTTTGCGCTCAACTACTTCACACCGCCACACACGACAAGCGGCAAACGCTGATTACAGACAGAAGGCTATCGTACGAGATTGGTACAGCACCATCAACCTTTACCAAACTCTACACTGCGCTCAGACACACCATACGCTCAGAAGGCATATCGCCGCCTCTACAGGAGCGTCCTTATATCATCAATGGCTACTCATCTAGCACACTCGCAGACGCAACCCAACCTCTTCCGTTACGAGCCACTTCCGTCACCTCCAATGTCTTCAAGATTGAGCAAAGTCGCGCCCGTAATCATGAACACCCGCCATCCTCTCACGCCACCCAACAGCCAAGACGTAAAGACATTTCACGACTTTGCACAACGTGAGCATGAAGATATTCAACAAGATACTGGTGTTCTCTTTCCTCCTACACAGGATACAATCACGCCATCACCACAACAACTCTTCGCTACAACAGTTGCATTGCCATCCCAAAGATCTGGCCCTTCAAACCCATACGAAAGAGCATTGATCAAATCATGGGCAAATCGAGAGGCACCAGACTGGGCTCGTCACGTATTACATGGACAGCCTAAGCTCCCTGGAATCTATACCTGGCAAGACTTGAAGGTGCGAGAAGTGATGACTGGCAATCGCAGTTTCACGAAACCGTCCGAGGAAGAGTACGAACTGGTGGCAAGTGTTGTACAAGAAATGAAACAGAACCGCAGAAGACCTCTTACCGAGACAACCAACCGCAAGCAAAGTAAGGTTACAAAACCAATAACTGCTCACCATCGGGCTGGATCTAACGCTCGTCTCCAAACACCTTCATTGGCAAAGGCTATCACCTCTTCTCCGAGACGGCCCTCACGCACGACGAACAACAAGCCTAGTGGTAGACTTGTGAGCGCAGACACTAAGTCTGCTAGAGCGCCATCCTCCAAGCCTCCAAAGGATCCCGAATGGCGCAACTATCCTGACTATGCACCCAAAGATGAGCACATGGATCTGAGGGCTGCCTACCAGGCCGTCCACGACTCGAAGAACTTTGCTGAGCACAAGAAGGCCTTTGACCTATCCGATGACCCTGAGCGTGGTTACTTGAATGCTGCCGAGAAGCTGCTTTGTGAGCGTCTCGCTCTCGATTGCCATCGTTTTCTCACAAGTAAGCGTCAAATCTTTCAAGGCTTTGTGAAACACCTGCAAGCCAAGGCCGATATAGATAGGCGGGTTCGCGATGGTCTCGAAGACCGGGGTCAATCTCGTTTGCCATCATGGAACAAGACTGCTGCGCAAAGTCTCATGGGCATTGACGTCACCAAAGGCTCACATATCTGGACTTTTTACAACGAGGTCGGCTTCTTCAACGAGAAGTTCTTCACTCAATTCCTCCACTAAAGGGATTTTCTGAACGCTTAGATGATAGTGGGCGTCTCGACACAATGACAACACATACACAACAGATTGACAACATCAATTGATACTGACGGCGGTCAATACCAATACGACATAACGAAACCTGCATACATGCGTTTTTTTCTTTGGGTATTTGGGTGACATAGGAGCTGGTTGTTTGGATTGGCATTGCTTTGATACCCCACTCACACAGATCTTTTTCTTCTTGCTTTTTTCCTCTTTTCGTTGGTTTGGTTTCGGCAATAATGTATGGGATGCAGGCTGCGGTTATATGAGGGATTTGTTTCATAGGGAGAAGATAAGCTTGAGTCGTGCAACCGGAGCACTTCTCAGACGGCCACTAGGCGGGTAATTCAGTCAGTATGGATACAATCTCACACCTCTTAGACATACTCCTGCATGCACTTGCCCACACTGCTGTTTTAAAACAATAACGTGCTGCTTCTCAAAGCAGAGTCGTCTCGTGCGTGTCGTGGCCCGTCTTGCTGCTTACACTACAAAGTGCCAAGTTCTGGTGACGCTTTGCTCGGGTGATCAACCAAGAAACTGTGGAGACGACCTCATCGTCCTTTTCGTCCTCGTCTTCAGAACATTTTATCTTTGTTCAACTGAAGTCGCTGGAGTGCTTGTTTACCTTTGGAACCGAACTGCAGAGAAAGCTAGGCAAAGTGGCAATCCCACGAGATATCGGACCGTTCACTCAAGCCATCTTCAATGCTTCTTCCCTAACACTTGTTCTTCCAGCCCAGCCAGGCTTATTTACCTTTCTTGGAACAAGAGAGCTTATCTTGACGCCGGACTGACAGTATTGCTTAGGATACAGCTAAGGTAGAGTAATATTCGTCTGGATTGCAGCATGTCGTCGATATATGATATCCTCGACATGAGGGTCACAAACTTCAACATTGTTGTGGCAAGTCTTGGGGGATTTCTATCACTGTTCGGACTGGTTTCATACTTGCTCAAGGAGAAGTTCTATCTTGGCGAGGCTTGTGCGTCCATTAAGCCTATCTGCCCTCTCGTTGTATGGTGTAGCTAACCACTCCATCTAGTAATATCTACAATTGCCGGAGTTATCTTTTCGCCCCATGCCACCAATCTACTGAAGCCCTTGGAATACGCCGGTGGAGATGAGCTTACACTTGACGCCATCACACTCTATTTCTGTCGCCTTGTGCTCGGCGTGCAACTAGTGCTGGCTGGCATCCAGCTTCCCAGTAGGTACCTTAAGAAGGAGTGGAAATCGCTTCTCCTTCTACTCGGTCCTGGTATGTGTTGGATGTGGATAGCAACCAGTCTTCTGGTATGGGCTTTGGTCCCTCACTTGTCCTTTTTGCATGCTCTTGCAGTCGCTGCTTGCGTCACACCCACCGATCCTGTACTGTCCAATTCCATCGTCAAGGGTCGTTTTGCTGATAAGAACATTCCGCGCGAATTACAAAGAATCATCACGGCAGAGTCTGGAGCAAATGATGGACTTGGCTATCCATTTCTTTTATTGCCACTCTACTTGATACAATTCACGGGTGAAAGTGGCGCTGGCCAGACAGGCGGTGCAGCAAAAGCTATGGGGTATTGGTTTGGGATTACTTGGGGCTATGTTATTATTATGAGTGTGCTTTATGGTGCCTTGGTTGGCTGGCTGTTCAAGGAGGCGCTACATTGGGCTGAAGAGAGGAAATACGTGGATAGAGAAAGTTTTCTCATCTTTGCAATCACTCTGGCTGTAAGTGAAAAGGTTTGAAGAAACATGACTTCTATAGCTGACGGGTTTAACAGCTATTCATTGTCGGAACTGTGGGAATGCTAGGTAGTGACGACGTTTTGGCATGTTTTATTGCTGGTAACACGTTCACCTGGGAGTAAGTTGCACACCACCGATACTATTACAAGATATGTACTTACACCCATCTACAGTGACTGGTTCCGCCTGGAAACCATGGACGACTCTTTCCAACCCACCATCGATCTCTTGCTCAACGTAGCCATCTTTGTCTGGTTTGGCGCAATCTGCCCTTGGCACATGTTCGTTTCCAACAGTGTAATTCCAATCTATCGCCTAATCCCACTCGGCATACTCATCCTGCTTCTTCGCCGACCTCCCATTGTCCTAGCCATGCACACCAAAATTCACCAGATCGAGGAATGGCGGCAAGCGCTATTTGTAGGCTACTTTGGTCCCATCGGTGTCAGCGCCATCTTTTATCTCTACACGGCGCGCGAGATTTTGGAAGGTTTCACAGTCGACGGAGTGCAGCGCGAAGATGCTAGGATGCTGGAAGAAGTGCTGACTGTGTTTGTTTGGTTCATGACCATCGTCTCGATTGTCGCACACGGCCTGTCTATTCCTCTAGGTAAAGTCGGCTGGTACCTTCCTCGGACTATATCTTCGCTCGGATCACGCAGCATGTCACGCAACAGTTCTGATGGCGGAGACTCGCATCCTGCATTCCATGTCAGCCGCGGCAACATATCTTCAGTCAAAGTTGGACCGACTCCAGATCGCCCCGACCAAATCTTCCGCATCGGTCGCGCAGTCATAAGAAAGCCTCGTGGTCGGAGTAAGAGTGGCGAGCGTTCGCAGTCGCAAGACGCAAGATCCGGGACACAGACGCCTAAAGAGAGAACAACAGCCGGAAACGAAAACGAGCCACTACGAAATGATCCGCCGGCCGATCCACGTGTTGACGAAGGCGAGACGACACCCGATCGAAGGTTTGTGGCGCAGGGTGGCGGGCAGGAGGATAGTCCTTTCACAGCTACTCGCACGGAACATGGACACACGACGCTGGACGACGAAGACAGCGAATCCGACACCCCACGACACCTGTCTACTCTACCTGCGAGCCCGGGACCCGCAAGTCGTTCTGTTACATTCGCGGCGTTGTCTGGTGCTGCTCCATCTGATACACAGGGCCGTGGAAAGAAGAAGGAGAACAAATCACAGGGTAAAGCCAACAAGGGACCGATCCGAAAGCAAGATATCAGGGTTGTTGGCGCGAGACCTATGGGTAGGAATTCAGTTTCTGCGGCTAGTGGAGCTACTATGTAAACGGAGAGTGCGGGGTGAGTAAGTGGTGAGAATGGCCGAAGCGTGCGGTGAAGGCGGATTGAAGTTGATAACTTCACGCAAGGCTCTGGCTATGATTGCAGATTTCGAGAGTGTGGAAGAGGTGGTTGGAAGTCTTTCTTACTGTGCGTATTCGATCTGGTTGGGTCAAAGTATAGTATCGTTGGAGTATGTAATGACATTGGAAATATGCAGCATATCTTAGAAAGAAGTTGGAGATTCTATACATATAACACAATATCTAACTTAAGTATATATCAAACAATCGGCGCGATTCTATCCCATAATCGAACAACTCTACTGTCACTCACGCACTCTCCCTGGCCACCTGCTCCAAACACTTGACATACTCCTCCACACTCTTCGCCCCTTGCAGCGTAAAATCCCGCTTCCGCCCCTCCACCACCACAATCGGCACACTATCCACTCCATTCCCCTCCTCCTCGCCAATCAACCTCTTCACCTCCGCCAACCCCACCTCCCCATCCCCCACCAACCTCTCCGCCTCCGCCTCCTCCACCCCCGCCGCCACCGACGCAGCCAGCAACGTCTCCGCCGAGCTTGGATGCGCCCGCCGCGTGAAATACGCAACGTACAACGCGTCCACGAACTTGTACGTGACCTCCGCCCCGAACCGCGCTTGGTACAGCTGGATGAGGCGGTGCGCGGGCAGCGTGTTGGCGATTGTGCCGCCGAAGTCGAAGGGGATGGGTGGCGTGGCTTGCGAGCCGAGATGCGTCATGACGGTTGTGTATTTGGTCATCAGGGCGGGGTCGTCGTGGTATTTCTCGCGTTGGTACCAGGCATGTTTGTCGTGGCCTGTGGGCGACATGGTTGGGTAGAGGAGGAAGGGGGAGAAGAGCAGGGTGAATGTGACGGGTGGGGAGGCGCTGTGCGTGCTTGTGAATTGGGAGAGGGCGGTGTGGAGACGGGTGAGAGCGATGTAGGTCCTGTTGTTTTGGTTAGAAGGGGAAGGCGTGGGGATTGTGCTTGGTGCTGGGAAAGGGAAGGCGTGGGGAGATGGAGTTTCCTTTTTTCTCGCGTGATCACGGTGGTATGAATAGATGAGAGGAGAGGAGGAGACAATGTGAAGGCGAGTGTTGAAAGAGATTGGCGAAGACGTACCAGGGACATATTGTGTCTAGGGTGAAATGGATTGTGCTTTCGTACGGCATCTTGCTTGGATGATGTTTGAATAATGACACACGCTGCTATATTGTTTTTCTGTTTTGACACAGTCTGGATGAATGTAAGAAGTAAGAGGTGTGTGTGGTGGTGTATGTAGTTGACCCCGCACTCAAAGATCGGCCTACCTCGGGCGTATCTCATCCATCGCTACCTTATTCTATTCTATTCTCCAACTCTGCTCTGCTCACTACTAGAATTCGTCTTTCCTTACTGACCCCGTCGTTCCTCAGCTCCTGAAACTGATCTGAAACAGGCAAGAAATCAATGATATCTTCTTCATGTTGTTTAGGTACCTAGGTTGCTGTGTTGGACCCTGTAACTAAGTACAACATTACGTAGATTTGTTTACTTTATGATTCGCAAGCTCCACCAGTTCAAAACGTGCTTATCAGCGAACGTGCTACTTTTTACATGTATGTATCGCTCCGACTTCGCCTGCGTGACATTCAGATCAACATTCGCCGTCTGCTCTACCCTCTCTCCCACACCGTAATGCCCACCGATGGCTCCTTCTTCCATGCCGACGACGCTTACGCGGATGCGTCGAGATTGAATCGCCTGTCCCCGGCCCTACCTACTCCTCCGCTGGTATTCACCAGACCTCGATCCTCCATCTTCTCGCCAATGTCAAAAGTAGATAGCACGCCGGCTGGAAATGTTAAGGTCGTGGTGCGCGTTCGAAGCTTCTTACCAAGAGAAATTGAGAGAGGTGCAGAATGCCACGTCCACATGACACCAGCCACCGAAGAGACGAAGCTGCTTGTTCCAGCAATGACAGATGCAGCAAATGCAAGGGTCATGTCGAGGAAGATTGTCGAAGAAAAGTCATTCACATTTGACAAGTCCTTTTGGTCGCATGATGTGGGAGATGCGCATTATGCACATCAAGAAGATGTTTACAACTCACTTGGTGAAGAAATGCTCGATCACAACTTCGAAGGCTATCACACCTGCATCTTCGCATATGGTCAGACTGGATCTGGGAAGAGTTATACAATGATGGGCACACCCGAACAAGCTGGTATTATACCTCGAACATGTCAAGATCTTTTTGAGCGGATCGAGTCGAATGAAAGCCCAAATGTTTCCTACAACGTTCGCGTGTCATACTTTGAAGTTTACAACGAGCATGTTCGAGACCTGCTTGTTCCTCGGACTGAGCCGGTCAATTATCTAAAGGTCCGTGAGTCGCCTACGGAAGGTCCATACGTGAAAGATCTCAGCGAGCATCCTGTCCGCAACTATGGCGACATTATCCGTCTTATGAAGCAAGGTGACAGCAGCAGGACTGTAGCTTCCACAAAGATGAACGACACTTCCAGTCGTTCGCACGCAGTCTTCACCATCATGCTCAAGCAGATCCATGCCGATACTACCACTGACGAGACAACGGAGAGGACAGCACGTATTCGTCTAGTCGATCTAGCAGGATCGGAAAGAGCCAAGTCGACTGAAGCTACAGGCGCACGATTGCGAGAAGGATCAAATATCAACAAGTCTCTCACAACACTTGGTCGTGTCATCGCAGCACTTTCCTCATCATCTGCTACACTCCCGACAGCATCGTCTTCCCGGCAGTCGCTCGTCCCATCGCGCCTCTCAACAACTCCACGCTCAAGTACAGCCGCAAGCAGTCGCGGAACACTCAAAGAGGTCGTCCCATACCGAGACTCTGTCCTCACCTACCTCTTGAAAGACTCCCTTGGTGGTAACTCCAAAACAGCCATGATTGCTTGCATTTCTCCGTCCGATTATGACGAAACGCTGTCCACACTCCGTTACGCTTCTCAAGCAAGACGCATCCGTACATCTGCTGTCATCAATGAAGACAGCCTCAGCAGTGCTCAGAGGGACGCACAGATTGCGTCTTTGCAACATCAGATCGAAACACTACAAATGCAGATCAGTATATCAACAGAGACAAAGGCACAAGGCGCAAAAGAGCGAGAGCGCACTGAACGAGAGGAAGAAGAGAGGTTGGAAGAGTATGCCAGTAAAGTAGCGCGAATGCGTCGGGCAATGGAGGAAGCAAGAGAAGCAGGTGAAGCACGAATACGGGCACTGCAGGAGGAGAATGAAGCATTACGGATACATCTCAAGCTTGCAGTGGAGAGTCTGAAAGCGCCGATTGTGCTGCCAAAGAGGATGAGTGGAGCAAGAGTGTCCTCTATCGTTGGCGCGGGGGCTGTGCCTGAAATGGACGATACGTGTCAGAGTGACGATGAAGTAGAAGTGGAAGAAGACTTAATGGAGGATGAGGATGAAGAGTATCTCTCTGGCGACTCACCACAGTCAGGGTATGATGATGAGACGCACATGGAAGAGATACAGGATGTGCAAGAGCAGATGCAGGAATTGTTGAGCGATTTGGGACTTTTCAGGAGGAAATTGGGTGATGACCGTGGGAGGTTTATGGGATCGGAATCTTTGGCGTGAGGTTACTACTTGCTGCACGTCTGTCAAAATCCGTTGGTGAGACTGATGGAAGGTAAAGGCGCTGATGACGACGATAATGGCTAATGATAGAATGGCGTTCGGGAACGGGGTGTGTAGTGTGGGTTGGATGCATATAGATAGATACCCCTGGCATGGTTTGGTGGATACATCGTATGCAGAGTGGTGTCAGGAGCGAGTCCTGCATATAAATAATCGATGCTTTAATGACCCAAGACCTTTTGCAACATATTTTCTCCGTTCACACAACATTGGATGCAACAATCAATGTCACGATATACTATAGAGGAGATGTCAGAATGTATCAAGGACTTCAAGCTGCTGCTCAATATATTGGATGAGATTCTAGATTTGTCGTCCATTCTTCTTTGAGCCGTGTCCGTCTCTTCATTCTGAATACATGAGTTGTGGGAAGATGTTTGAGTAAGAAGTCGTCTGATATAAGACCGGGCACGTTGCCACAGCTAGTGAACGCGACGAATAGCCTTACTAAACTTTGACGAAGATTGCTCGAGCTACACGATCCTTTATCTTCGGATAACACAATGCTTTATTTTGAAAGGATTTTAATCTGTACTATGTATCTAGCATCTATCACGTTTCCATACCCATTGACAGCATCCAATACCTGGCACCTCACGCCTTAGCAACAGCACCACGCCCCGCCAACCCCCTCAACGCCACCATCTGCTCCTCCCCAATCTGCACATCCGGCAAGTCACCCGCCCCATTCACCTCCGGCATGAACCCAATCTGCCTCAAATACGCCACATACAGCGCGACCAGCTCCTTCGTCACGCTGCAGTCCCTGCTAGCATCGACTCCATCCGCCGCAAGCACCCTAGCCGCATGCTCATCGCGCAGCAGTCTCTCCGTCGTCGCGCCCGGGAAGTCGTCCGTCAACAGCTCGAGCAGCGGACTCGCCGCAAACTCCTCGCCGTCGCCGGCTTCGACGTACGAGAGCACCGCGCGCCGCCATTCCGGGTACGGCAGGGCTTTCAGCGCGTAGTATGGCGTCAGCGCGCCCAAAAAGGCGGACCAGGAGATGCGCGGATGCGGCGTCACTTGGACCGCTTGCATGCTGCTCCGGCCTTGTTCGCTACCGCCACCCGCGAACAGTCCAGCGGCGACGACGATGCGCGCGACGTGATCGACCGGCACCATGTTGATTGTGTTGTCAATCAGCGGGAACGCGCCGACCTGCACGCAGCCCTTGAGCATGCGGATCAGGAAGTCGTCGGTGACGCTGACGCCGCGCTCCGCGTCGCCCAGGACGTAGCCGGCGCGGACAATGGCGCCGCGGAGCCCGCGCTGGCCGGCGAGCCGCAGGAGGTGCTCGGATGCCCATTTTGTTTGGCCATAGCCGGAGCTTAGGCCTTTGGCGCTGCCGGCCAGGTCGTCGGATTCGGGGATGCCGCCGGTGGAGGCGGAGAGCTGGATGTAGTGGGGTGTGTCGAGGACGGCGGTCGAGGAGACAAAGGCGAGCTGTTTGGCGTGGTTGCCTTCGGCGGCTAGGTGGCATGCTGAGAGGGTGGAGAGGACGTTTGATGGTTTTAGATGGCGGTATGTCAGTAGCCAGTCGACGCGGGCGCCGTTGTGGATGATCAGGTCGACGGTGGTGGTGAGAGTTGTCCAGGTAGGTTTGTCGAGACCAAAGTGCGGCTTTTCGAGGTCGCCGGAGAGTGGGACCAGGCGAGAGGTGAATTCGGGCGACCAGAGACCATATGCTGTGAGAGTGCGTTGGAGGCGATTAGAGAGAGATGGTTGTGGTCCGCGCACGAGTGTGTAGACTTTTGTTATGCTTGAGCGGGTGAGAAGGTTCTGCAGGATAAAGGCGCCTAGGAAGCCCGTTGCGCCGGTTAGGAAGATGGTGGTGGGTTGTTGTTTGGTGTTGGCTTCTGGGAATTGGAGAGGAAGCTCTTTTGCTAACTTCTCTGCGTCACCAGCGTAGTCCTCGGCTGTAGAGGTTGTGCCATCACTTTTGTGTTCTAGAGACTGGGCAAATTCGGCAAGGGTAGGATGTTGATAGATGTCTTGGAGTTTGACGTCTGGGTATTGTTGTCTCACGAGACGGATCATGGAGTTGGCTTTGATGCTGTTACCTCCTAGATCCATCCAGGACTCGTCTGGTGAGATTGTGTTTGCTGGCACGCCTTCAAGGACGTCGCTCCAACTTTCAGCTATTGCTAGTTCAGTGGCTGTAAGGTTTGCGCCTGTTGGTGCTCGTTGTGGTAGATCGGTAAGCATGGATAGCAAGACTGGTCGGTCTGGTTTGCCATTTGGATTGAGAGGAATCTTGCTGATGGGGATAATTAAAGATGGTACGGCATAGCTTGGCACTTTCGTCTTGAGGTAATCCCTTAGTACTTGTCGTAGAGGTCCGAAGCGCTGCATCATTGCTGGCAAAGAGCTGTCCTCGGCTCCATCTGATAGTCCTTTTTTCTTCAACCATTCCTTCCATCCACTCATATTTGGCACAATGAAGGAGAATAGCTGGCCTTCCTCGTTCTGGTCTCGTCGGTAGAGTGTTACATTTTCTCGAACCAGTGGATGTGCCGATAGGTTCGAGTCCAAATCACCAAGCTCGAATCGAAAGCCACGAATTTTGACCTGGTTGTCTACTCTTCCAGTACACACCACATCGCCACTTTCTGTGTAGCGTCCCAAGTCTCCCGATCTGTACATTCTGTCACGAGGCCCGAAATAGTACTTTCGCCATTCTGGTTGTTCTTTTTGTGCTGCCGCTGTCGTCCTGTCTTGCTCTATCCACTTACTGTTATTCAAGAAAGTGTTCATGACGAACTTTTCGCGATTTACTTCGTCCAAACCTAGGTAGCCTTCCGCAAGACCGGCTGCTCGTACATATATCTCTCCTTGTTCACCAACATCGCACAATCGTGATGGGTTTTGGCGATCAATCACAAGTAGTTGCACGCCTTGCATGCCTTTACCAGCAGGGATAACATCGGGTAAAGAGTCCAAGTGATTGCTTCCATCACTTCTTGGTCTTACAGCGAAGTAACTGACAGCTCTTTGAGTTTCAGTCGTGCCAAACATGTTAACGACTGTTGTATTCGGCGCAAGTTCTTGCAATCTTCGCACATCACGCTTAATAAGCACATCTCCCACGAAGAAGGCATTGCGAAGCGCGGGAAACTGTTCTGACGTTTCGCCCCCAACCAGTATCTGACCCATTGCAGGTGTCAGATGTGTCACTGTCGTCTCGTACTTTCTCATCCAAGACGCGAGTTTCTCATGTTGGATATCCTCGGCGGATGGTACGTATAATTGCGCTCCCAAGAACAGCGGTGTGAAGATATCTCGCTGAATCGGATCGTGTGCAATACCGGATAACATTGTGAACCGTTCATTCTCTGTCAGGCCGAAACGTCGTGCCATCCAGGGGAAATAGTGTAGCAAGGAGAAATGTCGGCCTCTGACACCTTTTGGTCGACCTTCCGAGCCTGAAGTAAAGGATAACGTAGGTGTTGAATCTGGTCCGACGATGACGCCAGGGAATTGGTTCTTTAGTGACTGCACATCGTCTAGTGCGTCTGTGTTACTACTAATAACTCCACCCTTGAGTTCCCCGTCATCAAGAAGTACAAGCTCAGGAACAGTCGTCTTGAGTTTGAGATTTTCCACAATCCAGTCTGTCACTTCTTCTGAAAAGCCACCAGCCGTCTCTGTTGCCTTTCCAATCACAACAAGTGCTTTTGGTTGTGCAACATCCAGGTAAATGATCTGTCGTGCTGGAGGATAGAGCGGGTCAATGACTGAAAAGGTTGCACCTGCTTTCAGTACACCCATGATTGCTACAACGAGATCGACTCCTCTATACGAATACAGCATGACCACTTCCCCCCTTTGAATACCAGCATTGACAAGATGGTGTGCTAGAATGTTACTGGCCTGGTTGATTGTGCGGTATGAGAATTCCCTCCGCGGTGACGTTTCCACTACACAGTTGCGGTCTGGGTGTTTGATAGCATTCTCGTTGAAGACTTCGTGGATCGCCTTGTCCCATGATCCCCAATGCAAATCTTCGGTAGGATCGGGCAGGATTGAGGGAGAGACCATTTTGTTTCTGTTTTGATTTCGATATCACGTAAGAGAGTTGTCAGACGAACAGATGAGTCTACTTACTCTTGCAGAACAAACAACGAACTGTAGCCGTCGATATGAAGAGAATATCTCAATCGAAGTGGGAGGACTCTGATGCTTTTTATTTCCAATGGCTATCTGTCACTCTCCAGCGGGTCAAACTCCGGCTTATCGAAAAAGCGTCAGAAGATCTGTCACCCACCAAGCTAACTAACTTTTGCTTGTTCATCATCCTGAGTCTTCTCATATTTTCGTTTTCACACCTTTCCATGCTACGATAGCGTTACGAGAGTCTCTGTGAGAGAGAGAATCACCCGCGGCATTCGACATGCCTCCAAAGACGCAGACTCGAAAGGGCCCGACAGCATCTGTGGCAAGGGCATCTAACAGACAGAAGAAAGAGGCAGCCAACGAAGAACCTATAGACTACAAGCCCAAATATGTTGAAAGTGGAAACACCGATGCTTTCGACAACTTGCTCAAGCCATTCTACTATGGCAAATCTATGACGGATCCTATAGACACCGCACGCGACAAATGGAATCTGCTACCGGCCTTTCTCAAAGTCAAAGGGCTCATAAAACAGCATATTGACTCTTTCAACTACTTTGTCGAGGTCGAGCTCAAGAATATCGTCAAAGCCAATCAGTGGATCTACAGTGATATCAACGACCAATTCTGGTTCAGATATACAGATATTCGTGTTGGTCTGCCTAATAGGCAAGAGGAGGACAATCTACAAGGCCATCAGTCGACAATCACACCAAATGAATGCCGACTAAGAGACATGACATATGCAGCACCAATCTACGTCGACTACGAATACCTACGCGATGGTCGATCGATAAGAAGGACAAACGTGCGGATAGGGCGTCTACCCATCATGTTGAGAAGCTCGAGGTGTATACTCAGTGGCAAGTCGGAAAAAGATATGGGTCCTCTTCAGGAGTGTGCAATTGATCCTGGTGGTTACTTCATCGTCAAAGGGCAAGAGAAGGTCATCTTGGTGCAAGAACAGCTCAGTAAGAATCGTGTCATTGTTGAGTCATTCAAAGGCATGATTCAGGCTTCTGTTACCAGTTCTACTCATGAGCGTAAATCAAAGAGTTATGTGTTGGTCAAGAAAGGCAAGATCTATCTACGACACAATGTACTAGGCGAAGATATCCCGATTGTGATTGCCATGAAGGCAATGGGCATTCAGTCAGATCATGAAATTGCGCTTCTAATTGCAGGAGATGATATCTTATACCAAGATGAATTCACCATAAACCTCGAAGAAGCAGCTAAGCTCGGCATCTACACACAACAGCAAGCTCTGGAATATCTAGGAGCTCGAGTGCGTATAAAGAGGCCACCCATCGGAGGTCCACGAAACAGAGTTCCACAGCAAGAAGCTCTGGAAGCCCTGGCTTCTGTTATCATCACTCACGTACCAGTGGTCGCGTTAAACTTTCGACCAAAGGCAATCTATGTCGCCTTCATGACAAGAAGGGTGATGATGGCTATCCACGACCCAAAGTCCATTGACGACCGTGATTACGTTGGTAATAAACGTCTGGAGTTAGCTGGTCAGATGTTGTCACTACTCTTCGAAGATCACTTCAAGCGCTTCAACACGGAATTCAAAATGACTATCGATCGAGTACTCAAGAAAGCTAATCGGACCAATGTCTTTGACGCCCACGACCATTTCAAGGTTCATTCTGGCCATATCACTGCAGGTATGGAACGTGCTATCTCGACTGGTAACTGGAACTTGCGCCGTTTCAAGATGGAGCGGGCTGGTGTTACTCATCTACTCAGTCGTCTAAGTTATATTGCTGCTCTGGGCATGATGACCAGAATATCCAGTCAATTTGAGAAGACCCGAAAAGTCAGTGGTCCTCGAGCACTCCAACCTTCACAATTCGGTATGCTATGCACTGCGGACACCCCAGAAGGCGAAGCTTGTGGGTTGGTCAAGAATCTGGCTCTCATGACACATATCACAACCGAAGATCCGGAAGGTCCTGTGCGAGAGCTAGTGTTTGCTCTTGGTGCTGAAGACATCACCTCTGCTAGCGGTCGCGAAATTTACGAAGAAGGTGCATATATTATCTTTACCAACGGTACTCCGACGGGTCTCACTAGCACACCCAAAGCCTTCTTGAATTCCTTTCGAAAGTTTAGACGAATGGGCCGAGTGTCCGAATTCGTCAGCATACATATCAATGACCATCATAATGCAGTACACATTGCCACTGATGAAGGTCGCATTTGTAGACCATTGATTGTTGTGGAGAATGGCAAGTCCAAAGTCACCACACGATATCTAAAGTCACTGAGAGCTGGCAGTCTCGAGTTTGACGACTTCCTCTCACGTGGTCTTGTGGAGTACCTCGACGTCAACGAAGAAAACGACTCCTACATTTCCATTTACGAACATGATATTAATGAACACACGACTCATCTCGAGATCGAGCCCTTCACCGTTCTTGGCGCTGTGGCCGGTCTGATCCCATATCCTCATCACAACCAATCTCCTCGTAATACTTATCAATGTGCTATGGGTAAACAAGCCATTGGCGCCATTGCTTATAACCAATTCTCTCGAATCGACACACTCCTCTACCTCATGGTGTATCCACAAAAACCACTCTGCAAGACAAGGACCATCGAGCTCGTCAAATACGACAAACTTCCTGCTGGTCAGAACGCAACTGTTGCCATCATGTCCTACTCTGGCTACGATATTGAAGACGCTCTTGTGGTCAACCGCGCGTCTTGTGATCGTGGCTTCGCTCGCGTCCAAGTCTTCAAGAAGACAACGACTCAACTCAAGAAGTACGCCAACGGTACACAAGACGAGTTTGGACAGGCTGATCCAAACAACAAAGCCCAGCGTAACATTGACGACGATGGTTTTGCAGCCGTTGGCACGAGACTCGACAAAGATGATGCGATTCTCGTCAAGGAAATTCCATTAAACACTACATCGACGGAAAACATACGAGATATGGAGTGGAAGGTCCAAGCTATGGGCTATAAACTACCTGATCACTCTTATGTGGACAAAGTTCTCCTAACAAGCAACGAATCAGATACCACCATCGTCAAAGTGCAAACTCGACAAACTCGGCGTCCCGAAGTAGGCGACAAATTCTCCTCGCGCCACGGTCAGAAGGGCGTCACAGGCATCATTGTCAAGCAGGAGGACATGCCCTTCAACAACCAAGGTATCGTCCCAGACATCATCATGAACCCACACGGTTTTCCATCCCGCATGACGGTGGGCAAGATGATGGAACTCCTCTCAGGTAAAGCAGGGATCCTGTCCGGGACATTCCAATACGGCACCTGTTTCGGCGGCAGCAAAGTCGAAGACATGTCTGAGATTCTCATCCAAAACGGCTTCAACTATGCGGGCAGGGACAGCTTGACCTGCGGCCTGACGGGCGAGCTCCTTCCAGCATACGTCTATTTCGGACCAATCTACTACCAACGGCTCAAGCATATGGTGCAGGATAAGATGCATGCGCGTGCTACTGGTCCTCGTGCTGTGCTTACGCGGCAGCCTACGGAAGGGCGTAGTCGTGCTGGTGGTCTCCGTCTAGGGGAGATGGAGCGCGATTGTCTGATTGCTTATGGTGCGAGTCAGCTGCTGTTGGAGAGGTTGATGTTGAGTAGTGATCGACATGAAGTGGATGTGTGCGAGCAATGTGGCATGATGGGCTACCATGGGTGGTGTCAGACGTGCAAGAGTAGCAAGGGTGTAAGCAGGATGGTCATCCCGTATGCTGCCAAGTTGTTGATTCAGGAGCTGGGGAGTATGAACATTCGGGCAAGTTTGAAGTTGGAGGATGAGTTTTGAGTGAACGTCGTTGGTGCCCAGTTGTCGTTTGGCGGAGACGAGGGACGCATTGTATTCGAGCATGACATGATGTGGCATAAGGTAGCATAGTTTGAGCATAGCGCGGCGTTTTATCCAGATTATGGACATGCTATTTTGTAATAGATCAATGTCAAGCATCATATCATAGGCCATTGTTTCAGCACCTGCAGTGGAATCTGAATGTTCGTGCGCACAAAGGCAAGAGACGATTTCGGCCTGAGCGAGCTTATTTCATGACCATCGAAGCTCATCTGCCAGTTTCTACGCATCCTAATCCACAAGATCAGAGAGCAGTGTCAAGGGTAAGAGGAAGCTCGAGCAAGTCGAAGTAGTGACATTAACATAATTATTAAATTAGATTTCCTCCTCAGACAGGAGCACACGACAGTCGTCAGGAACATCGCTTCGCGTTCTCTTCCATTACAACAGCAATTCCGTTCAGGCAGGAGCATCACCGCCCAAAGCCTCATACCCAACACCATCCTTCGTCAACCCGCTCTTGGCAGTCACAGTGTTATCACCACCAGCAGCACCACTCTCCGCCGCACTCTTGGCCATCGCCTGCTCCGCAAGTCGTCCCGGATCATTCTTGCCGCCCACATCGCCATTGAAGCTGGCATTGGGCGCGGAGCCGTCAAAGCCTCCTTCAGTCACATTGGCACCCTTTGGCTTTTGGTTCTCAGAGCTGGGCTGCCCGCCGGCGGCTGAGGCGTAGCTGCCACTGCTTCCACCACCGCTGTTGTTGCTGTTGCTGCCGGAGCCAGCAGAGCCACGCGTGACGTCGCTGGTAGGCACGTCTAACATGCCACTGCCGGATGGCGCGGTGCTTCCCAAGCTTACGGTGTTGCCGGTAGCGAGGCCCGACGAGCCAGACGTGCCAGACGTGCCCGAAATGCCCGAAGTCCCCTTGCTGTTACCATTCTGCTCACCGTCGTCGCGAGTCGAAGCACTGGTGGCAGGCGGAATGACGTTGGCGGCCGAGGTATCGGTTGTGTTTGAAGTGGTGGAGGCAGACGGCTGGGAAGAAGCTGAAGCTTTGCCGTCGGCGAACGAGCCGCCGGATTTGAGCGATTCTGCGGCGAGGGAGTCTGACGTGATGTCGCCGGGGCCTTCGTTGATTACTTTGCCGTCACCTTGAGCCTGGGTATGGTGTTAGTCGGAGTGGGAGAGGCAGTGACGTTTGACAGTTTGGAGTAGGAGGGGATATAGGAAGGGGACGATGTAGCGCACTGAATGTGAAACATACTCTTGGGTTGGCGGTATAGCTCTTGTTTGAGTTGGCGAGGCCGATTTGTTCAGTCATGGTTGCGGTTTGGTACTGTCTTTTTGATTGAAGCTGTAAGGACTAGACAATGGAGAGTGAAGACGAAAGAGAGACAGAAGACGTGGTAGTTACGCAAATTGTTTATATAAGTAAGAGCATGAGAGCGCGGGGTAGAGAGAGCATTTGCATGACGTTATTGCGGGGTTATGTTTACCATCTCCATCTCCTCTTACTACTATGAGTCTATGACGAGCAGGCACAACTGTGCCGGGAATCTGCAATGAATGAAGGTGACAGCGAGCGCAAAGAAGTGATACTATAAGGACGATAGCATCATTAACAACCCGCAATAACATGCGAAGAAACAGGCACTATCATTCATAAATCCAGCGTCAATATCATACTCTTACAATACGGCTATTATTTGTACTTTCCAACGCCACAGGACTACGCCAAGGGTATATCCAAAATAGAAGACGTCCGGGTCATCCTCAAAACCCAATACCCATCATCGTCCAGTCATATCTGCATCACAGAAGTCCATCACCAATCTTACCAGTAGTTCAGCACCTCCAGATCTAGAGCGTTGAAATGATGTGGAGCAAAGGTGTCTTGTTGCAATCTTGGCGGCATCATGAGCCCATTGGCTACTACCCTGTGCTCACTACCATTCGAGCTAGTATCAATACTGCTAAAGTCTTCGCAGCCACTGGTCAAGCTCTCGTCGGAGAAGCCTAGAGTTTGGTCGAGTTGAGAATGCATGTGCATCTGCTCCATATTGTATGCCCATACTTCTGGTGACCAGTTTGACGGCGGGTGGAGGGCGGAATTGCCGTCAGGGACATCAAGATATGCCCCCAAGTATAGTGCTGAGCTATCATATAAGCCATGATGGTGAACCGGTTGTGGTTGTTGATGTATGTGTTGACTTGTCACATTTGTATTAGCCTCAGCGTAAGTGTCGAGGAGGCCATCCCACCTCCTAGTCACATCATTGTCGCCCACATTTGGAAGCGTTGGTGCGGAGGTGGAATGACGTGGTCCTGGGCATGTAACACTAGGGTGCTTGAACTGGAGATAGTCAAGGTTGGGATTAATGGCAGAAGGAGTTGATGAAATCTGCTGAAGCGCTTGTTTTATCGCAGTCTTGGTTTTCATGTTCTCTGACCCGCTTGGGCGACGCTGAGATAGCGAAGACTGCGAAATTCTTCTTACTTCGTCGGAAATAGTGATGGCGGGCGTGTTTGATTCGCTGCCCACTTTGATCTCTGGTATATGTAGTGGTTGTTTACGGACAGCTACTGGTGATGGTGGCAACTGTTGCCTCCCGTTCGGAGCTTTGGTAAGAGCCTGTAGCTGTCTTTGATGATGGACAGAGACATTCCTGGCTGTATAGCCTGTAGTCGACGGTGGCGTTTGTACGACTTGTATTGAGGCCTGTATATTTGGTAGGATATCTCCACTGATCGCACGAAACTCAGCAGCACCAGGTGCATGTCTGCAGTCCAGCATACTGGCAACTGTGTATATCATGCGACTCACGTCTTTCATGAATTTACCGTCTTTGTCAAGGTCGGTGGCCTGGTAAAGAAGGCCAAACCCGGAGACAACTAGTAGCTCATCTTTATTCATACAGTGAGAGAAATTGAGGTTGCGCTCGTCAAGTAGTTGGACGAGTTGAACTATTCTTTTACTGGAGGAAGCCAAGGCGACCACGGATGCGGATGCTTTTGAGCCTAGTGTTTGTGCTGCTGGTCTGTGAATGAGAGTCCGGATGTAGTGATACGTCAAAGCCTGTCATGTATTAGTGTTGAATAATTGTGTCGGGATCTGGCATAACGTACCAATAAAGGAGATCGACTGCTGATGATATTTGTGCTGGGCTTATCTTGCACAAACTCCATTCGCAGATGTGGCGCCAAGGTTTCGTGCCACGCCTCAAGTTCTGCATCAAGGGCTGCGATTGCGCCAAGGGATAGTTCATGAGATGCACTTGCTGGGTAATTACCCTCCAGGACCTTAGCTAGGACACGCGAACACCTAAATAGAGCGAGAGCGCTAGAGAGTTTTGTGGAAGCACCAGGTACAACAGGCATGAAGCCCTCCTCGGTCACGAACTCATCATCAGCGTCTACAGGATATTCACACTCGACATCGGCTTCCATAATCAGTCTTGGTAGTCCGAAGGTGGCAGCGGCGAAACTGAGAGAGAGTCAGCATAAAAGTCAGATAGCTGAAGTTTCACAATCCAGAACGTACCAGTCAAGTGTGTACAAAGTCCAGAAAATCCTCTTCCTCGTCTCTGTCGTCAGGGCACCTAAAGGAAAGCGCTTTTGAGACAGATGTAAACCGAGTCGCTGTGACATACCAACAGCACGACTCCTGAAATGAAGCAGCTTCATAGGACTGGCACTGAGCATGGCATGGACTTGGGCGAGGATGAGACATTGCAAACTTGCAAGTGACGTTTCGAGATAGCATCCTTCCATCGCCGCTGACCAGCGCTTTTCGTACTGCTCTATACTTGTTCTCAATTGCCCCTGTTCCCGATGTCAGTAGTGCATACAGTACATTGTCAAATGTCCTTTTACATACAGTTTGAGAAAGAGCCGCGATACCGAAGACAAGATTGAGCTGCGTGAGTACTCTACAATCTGTAATATTGCTGGTGTCTGAAACATATTGCTCATATTGTGATAAAAATGTTGGACGGTGCAAGATAGGGAATAGTGGTGCCCATTCTTGGAAGAAGATGTTGACGAGCTGATCAGAAAGTAGTCGTGGTGGCGCGATTGCGGCGTCGCGTGATTGCTGGCCTTTGACAAGCCAGCTTCTACTTCGCTCATACGAAGGAAAGAATGAGGCAGTATTGATAGGACCAACAGGCTTGCCAGATTCTTGCACTTTTCGCTTAAAAGCATCTGTACTATATTAGTTCATTGATCTCACAGGAAGAAAAACTCTCAACTCTGCGCACCAATCAAAGCACGTCCACTCGAAGATCCAATGAAGTAAGCATCCTCGCCCTCACCAGACAAGAAAGGTGGTTGAAGAATCTTGAATGTCTCTTCTCTTGGGCATGGAATTGACAATGGTCTAGGCGCGTCGTTACTGAATGACGGTGTTATTGATGACTTCCTTCGACCCATGGGTGATTGAGAATGCATTCGCGACAGCATATCGATCTTTTCATCTTTCTCGTCCAGGAGATCTTTCAGCTCCCTTACTTCCAGTTCCAGCGCTCGAACTCGATCCTCCAGCGACTCGGTATAACCTCGTGGAAACGCTCTCCTGCTAAGTTTATCGGACGTCTTGCACTCAAAGGCGACGTTCTTGCATTGCGTGCACGTGGGCGTCAATCCATCACATCTTATTTTCTTACTCCGGCATCGGTCACAGGCTTGGGCGATACGCATCTGATTGTTGACTCCTCCGACCTTGATCACCTTCATGGGCAGTATGCCAGGCATCGTGAGGTGAGAAGTGCCGTAGAGGCCGCTCTGGGGTTGTTAATTATCAATCGTCCTTGAGTAGACAGTAAGGCGGGCAATCAGACTCAAGACGATCGCGAAAAAGGCGGGGATGATCGGGTGAGTTGTGGAGGCGACGATATGGGGTGGGCAGCAGGTCGTTTATACGGAAATGGAGAGGTTCAATGGTGGAGAGTGTGGGTTGAGCATCAATATAGGATGGAAGAGGAAACGCGAGGAGCAGGATAGGACGAGGAAAGATGAAGAGGACTTCGTCAGCCATCACATCAGGCAAGTCTAGATCAAGATCACTAATTCATAATGAACAAGCTTCTTCCCCATGAAAGGCCCTCCTCCACGACGTTAATACTGCTGCCGCTTTACCGTCAATATCACATCGACGCCTCAGCTGGAGATCACTCATGCAATAATGCACAGCTGCCGATGCCGGACGGTTTCAGCTCATATTTTGAAGGCATAATGCAAATCATCTACTTCATACAGCGCATTTACCTGCCAATTATTGATGGCAATTCGGGAAACCTCGCCATCCACCTCTCTCGGTGTCGGGCAACAACGGCAGCAACAACCAATAATAGCGCCGATCCTACGCCAGCCATCACAGTCAGACCTTTTTAGTCGTGTGACAAGTTACTCCAGTACACACATGCTCCTTATGGCACTTTGGTTCTGATCAACGCCAAGCGTCAATCACGCCATCCTGCTTCAAATCCGCTACCCCTCCATCCCCGCGCGTCTTCCACGATGACATCTGCTGCTTTCTCACTGACCATGTAAATACTGGTTTGGATGTAAAAGCCTGGTATAGTAGGAAACACGCTCGCGTCTACCACTCTCAAGCCCTGTGTACCTCTTACTCGAAACTTTCCGTCTAGCACCGCCATTTCGTCGTCGTCAGCACCAATTGGGCATGAGCAACTGGCGTGGTGGCCCCAAGAAGTGTCTCGCACCCACTGCTCTAGTTGCTCGTCTGTCTGAACTAGTGGACCAGGCACGATTTCTGTTGCGTTCAGCCCGCTTTGGTTGGTAAAAGTGGCGAAAATACTGCGGGAGAATTTCATGCCTTCCACAACGGCAGCGAGGTCGTAGGACATGTTGCCGGTAACGTCGAAATAGTTAAACGTTATGTTTGGCATGTCGAGAGGATCAGCTGACAGAAGGTTTATAGTTCCAGCATTGTTTCTCGTTTTGGCTTTTAAAACCTTGGTGTTGGAGAGGCTTTATTAGCGTGTTTCCATTAGGTTGTCCTTATGTATCCGTGCTCTGAACTTACAGGCCAGGTCCAGCTACGAGGATATTTACCCCCAACAGAACTATACCCAAAGAAGTATCCAGCAAAGTAGCCTGGCCGGCCAGTAATCACAAGATCGTTGTTAGCATCCAGAGCCTGGGCACTTCGCACGGGTATAGCCACGGGGCGGCCGTTGGTAGAGTATCTACTCTTATTACTTTGCATCGTCTGCCATTCCACCAGACATGGGTCGGCCACATTGGCTCCAGCTGTACACCCCGAGAAGACTGTCCATGCCGCATCAGTGTTGGCGATTACTGAGTTTTCATATCGGTCTTGTAGGTTCTGGCCAACTCCTGGTAGATTAACCACAACAGGGATCTTGAATTTGTCAAGCTCTGTCCTCGATCCCACCCCACTGAGCTTCAGCAGTTGCGGTGTGTTGAAAGTCCCTCCGGATAGAATCACTTCTTTGGCAGCGTATGCTATTCCAGGTGTGCTTCGTAAGGAAGAGGTTGCCAACGGATCTGCACGGTATAGATGCTTGCCGTCGAGGAACTTGATGCCTATTGCCCGTGTAGTGCCGGGCGCGAAGACTACCTTCGTAGCTAAACAGTCAGTCCGTATATCGATACGACCACCATGTCCGCTGATCGACTCAAGAGCTTGTGCAGTATCTACCAGAAAGTTACGCGGCGAACTACGTTGATATTGGTTCATGTTCAGAGGTGTATTATAAACTCCCTTGGCCTTTTCTGGTGACTCAGCATTGAGGTCACGATCAAGAAGGCTTCTCAAGTCATCCACGGAGTTCACACTTTGCCCTGCTACAGTAGCGGCAGCCTTTGAATTATAGCGTCGTCAGTACCTTAACCTCTTGACTGAATTTGAATCATCCACTCACCTTCAACATCGGATATGTCTTGTTATCTCTGCTGAAGAAGACAGATTCATCGACTCGATTGGTCTGGAGCCACCCGTCGAAACCATGTCCTATTGTCCCTCTGTTGACATATTGGTTTGCCTCCAGCCTCTGAAAGTATTTTCTCATGCCAGTAGCATTCCAAGATGTATCACCCGTGAGATTCGCAATGGCAGTCCAGTCGTCATCAGGTGGGTAGAACATGATCAAGGCATTATGCGCAACGCAGCCACCAACTGCGGCTGAGCGAGGATAGAAGGTACCTTTGGGCGTGGCGCCTGCTGGTGGGTGTAGACCTGTGTAATAAGTCCCATTTGAAAGCTGGTAGATGTACTTAGGATCGCGCACAGCTTGCGTCAGATTTGAGTAGTGGTTGACCTTTGTTTGTATTAGCTGCAGCCACTGTCCAGCTCGATCTTGTATAGTAGTGTTGCTGGGTTGAAAAAGCTTACAATGAAGGACCAAGAAATACTAGGATCTTCACTAGCTTTGGCATTAAGGTATGGTACGGTTATGTTCCAATCAGTAGGCGTTTTGTCCTCACCAGCCTCAATGACAAGCACTTTGAAGCCAGCAAGCCCGAGTCGAGCAGCCAATGGTGCACCACCGGGACCGCTACCAACCACAATATAGTCATATCCAGTCAACACATTGTGTGGTTTATGTCCTGTTTCGTGCTGATTCCCTTCTGCGAACATATCCTCGTCCCTTTGAGATAGACGGCCTGCGAATGCGCTGGTGCATGGTAAGATAACTGTGCAGCAAGTGAATTACTATATTGCTTACGATTTCAGCAGTGTGAACCACGTCAACATCGTGGCAATTCGGGACATCATTGCGGCATCTATCGTGTATTGATGCAATTCGTCTACATAGTCGCAAAGCGAGATGGCACCACCTTACTTTATCTTTACAACAAACAGCAGCTTCGCCGGACCCTGAGGCCATCCTTGTAGGTTCAGAGATACATCAAGCGGCGACGGCGCGAAATCCAAGCCGGCGAAGCGGAAGAGAACTGGAAGAATGTCAATCCTTACTCCGCATTGCACCAATCGGCGAAGACTAGTAAGACACACTGCTTGATACAAGATTCGCTGGTTGTTTCAGGTGAATGAAGAGCTCATTCTGAACATTAACATTCTCCGTGTCATCTGCTCCATTCTCGTCCTAACACTGCGCGTCCAGGAATCTTGGAACAGAATTGGTCTTAGTAGCAGAGGCTTTCGATTGAACTGAACTTGGCGTTTCTAGCCACAGAACTTCGAGCCTACAGTGCCTGGTCGTGCTGTTGAGATATACCGGAAGCTACTCTAGCTTCTTCTCTAGGTCACGGCGGCCCTAGCCCTGGGATGAAGTAAACTTGGAGGCATCTCATCTGAAATTATGTCGAGAGGACCTTTCATGTTAGCGCGTCTTTGTTAGATGGAGCAATGGACATGTAAAAGACTTGATACTGTACTCTAAATAGGCAGGCTTCAAGGTTGGCAATGATTTTACTGCCTCCTTTTTCGGATAAATACATGCTTACATACTGCGGGGCACCATCCGACCCTCCTTCCTCCAAACACGGCCACATGCTCAAATGATCGTCCGGTGTTAGGGATTAGGATCCTGGAATGCTGTAATCTCTATATAAGTCGACAGCCTCGTTCTGGAAATATCGTTGTTGACCTCTGCAACCTCACTTCCCCGGCAGTTTCTCATATCAAACATCTGGCTTCTCCATCAATCCACTCGCTACCCAGCCTCCGTCATGTCAAACAATCCTAAAAACGAGGCAGCATGGCTAGTCGGCGAACAAGTTCGTCCTCTCGAGATCAAAGGCTCCGAATATGGTTCGCCTGGACCTGCAGAAATCCTCATTCGCAACCGGGCAACCGCCATCAATCCGGTTGACTGCTTCTTACAACTATTGAAGCACGAAAACATGCCGTTTCCCTTCAGCTTTCCTGCCGTGCTGGGCTTCGATGTGGCTGGTGAGGTTGTGGAAGTGTATGACACTCGTGCTACTGCTACTTCTGATCACCTGCTAATCAGATGACACAGTGGTAGTGACGTGCACCGCTTTAAGCCGGGCGACCGCGTCACTGGAATGTGCCTGGGTTGCTTTGGTGCCCGCCCGATCATAGAGTCGGGCTTCCAGACCTATGTGGTCCT
>Ga0160429_1000347_pt1 | contig 49494 bp, 52 predicted proteins | sample SolpanmetagenomR_FD_108199 | JGI IMG/M metagenome (GOLD analysis project Ga0160429, IMG submission 108199) | Solar panel surface microbial communities from Lawrence Berkeley National Laboratory, California, USA - R | ecosystem: Engineered > Built environment > Solar panel > Unclassified ... | reverse complement strand
GCCAAATCTTACTACGCTGAAGTTCGTCTCCACTTGTCCAGGGTCGAGCTCCATGATTCTTATCCTCGTGGAGATGAGTTCTTTTCTTAGTGCTTCTGTGAACGTTCGTACTGCAGCTTTCGTCGCACAGTATATACTGCCGCCAGGGTAGCCTTCACGTCCAGCTATGGATCCGATGTTTACAATGTCGCCTCGACCACCAGGGCATTCTGCTGAATCACGGGCTTTGAAAATGGGTAGAATTGCTTGGGTCATGTTGATTACCCCATGCACATTCGTGTTGAACATGGACTGGATGTCAGACTCTGAGATTAAGGGTGCTTGCGCCATGCCATGGACCAGGCCACTAAATTGAGCAAACATCAGATCGGAAGCCAAATTTGTGCATCTCTGTCACCCACGCATTGTTGACCAAGACATCGATATCTTTGAACTCTTCTGGTAGCTTTCCGACAAATTGTCTGATATCGTCCGGGTTTGATACATCCAATTGTACAGGCAGAACCTTGACACCCTTGCCAACCTCCTTGTTTATCTCTTCTGCAACTTCTTTAAGCACATCTGCACGGCGTGCAGTGAGAATGAGTTTCAGGTCATCTGGTGACGTCTTGGCGAATTCCATAGCACAGCTTCTTCCGATTCCAGATGAGGCACCCGTAATCACAATGGTCTTGCCGCTGAGGCGTTTGGACATTGCAGCGACTGACATGTTGCGTCTGTATGTGGTCGGTGATGCGGAACGAGGTAACGACCGCAGGAAGGAAGGACGAAGATTGGTGGTAGTCAGAAAGGCTCGAGCTTGGGAGATTCGAATATGAGGCGCAAAGAAGCAAAGTGATGGGCGTAGACTAGAGAGTATAACAGGTTTAGCAAGCATAGATGTCCTGATATATGGTAAAATGATCCGAGGAAGATGCCATTGGAAAGGCGGGGTCGAGTTTCAAGTTCGGTTTCAGATTAGACCGAATTACTAATCAGACATTTGCTTAATCCAACCATCTCTACTTCTTTCCGGAATTCCCTCTCCAATGAAGATGAGTGCACAAAGATACAGAGCTGCCATTCTGGTCGTATCTGAGACCGCCGCTCGTGACTCCTCAACCGATAAGTGTATACCTGCGCTTGAGGAAGTGTTTCATAATGATGGCAACGACCAATGGGAAGTTGTCGATAAAAAGATTGTGCCAGATCAAGTATCTGATATCCAGCGGACTGTGATGCAGTGGTGTGATCATGATGACCGTATGAATATTGTCGTCACTAGTGGTGGGACAGGTTTTGCTGTGAAAGACGTCACTCCGGAGGTTCTTTTCATTCTTTTCGATTGGACGTGAGCCGTTGCTGATGGACTTGCAGGCGGTCAATCCGTTACTTCACAAGCAAGCGCCAGGTCTCGTGTCAGTGTGGTTGTCTTGAGAAGTATCGTCCCTTAGCTGACTGCTTACTATAGTCATGGCATGCTAGCAGCTTCTTTACAAGTTACGCCATGTGTGTTACCTTTCAGTTGTTTCCTAGTCCTCGACCTAACATGTGGTAGTTGCCGTAATGTCCAGGCCTGTGGCAGGCGTAAGGAATGGCACTCTCATCATCACACTTCCTGGATCTCCTAAGGGGGCTAAGGAGAATCTTCAGTCCATATTGAAGATGTTGCCTCATGCATGTCAGCAAGCCAGTGGAGCAAATTCTAGAGCCCTCCATGCAGGCGGTACAGACAGGCTTGAGAAAGAAGCAGGTATACAGAAGGTCGACACAAATAAACAAGAAACGAGGTAAGGCTAAGCACAACCTGAGAGGCACCTATCTACGCTAAGCCCTCATTTCCGGCACTTCTTGTTTGGCAATGCGCGATAAAACTGACAACACATCACCAGTGTAGGAGGTAGCCATACACAACAGCACAATCATCATCACCACCACCACCACCACAATCATAACCACACACATGGCAACCACGCCGCACCACGCGCTCACACTAATCCACCGTCTGATGCCGCACAGTCTAATGACCCTTCGCTTGGCCCATCTCGTCGCTACCGCTCTAGCCCCTACCCAATGCTTCCGGTCTCCGAGGCTCTCTCCATAATCGCTACCCACGTTCCATCACCGCAACCGACGACCATCACCTTGTCTCAATCCGCTGTCGGCACCGTGTTGGCAGCAGATGTCAAAGCAGCCGAGTCTGTACCCGCCTTCAGAGCCAGTATAGTCGATGGCTACGCCATCCGAATACCTACAGGCAGCAAAACCAACACTAAAGGCACTTTTCCTGTGGCATTTGCTTCACATGCTCAAGGCGCAGAAGTACCGGAGCTCGAAGAAGGCAAAATTGCCCGCATCACGACTGGCGCACCATTGCCTCCCGGTGCAGGCGCCGTAGTCATGGTGGAGGACACTATCCTCAAGTCCATGACCGCTGATGGCAAGGAAGAGGCCGAAATTGAGATCCTGACTGACGATGTCAAGGCAGGTGAGAATGTACGTGAAGTTGGCAGTGACGTGCAGGCTGGAGACGTCGTGATGAGAGCTGGAAATGGGATCTCGGTTGTTGGCGGCGAGCTTGGATTGCTCGCCTCTGTCGGTACCAAAGAGGTGACCGTGTATAAGAAGCCTCTTGTAGGTGTTCTGAGCACAGGAGATGAGATAATCGAGTTTGGTAGGGAAGGTGGACTGAAGCTGGGTGAGGTCCGTGACACAAATAGGCCAACTCTATTGACCGCAGTCAAGGCGCAAGGGTTCGAGGTTATGGATTTGGGCATTGCTTCGGATAAGTAAGTTCTGACACTCTAAGCATCATGACCATTACCCTCTTGGGCAGACCTAACACATTCTAGGGCCGATACACTCGAATCCACTATCCGCAGCGCCCTGACAAAAGTCGATTTACTAATCACAACTGGTGGTGTCTCAATGGGCGAACTCGACCTCCTCAAACCAACCATCGAGCGTTCGCTCGGCGGCACAATCCATTTCGGTCGCGTCTCCATGAAGCCAGGCAAACCAACCACCTTCGCCACAATTCCCAGCTCCAATATCAAAGATCCCGCTTCGGGCGTCCGCGGTGGTGCATCCCCAACAGACAGAAAAGTCATCTTCTCCCTGCCTGGAAACCCAGCATCGGCGGTCGTGACGTTTATGCTTTTCGTCTTGCCTGCGTTACATCACATGTCGGGCATCAAGCCCGTGGGTCTGCCCACAGTGAAAGTAAGGCTGGAGAGTGCGATGAGGTGTGATGAGAAGAGGGCGGAGTATCATCGAGCTGTTGTAGTGGCGAAAGGGGAAGACGGGTTGTGGGCGGTGAGTACTGGTGGTCAGAGAAGTAGTCGGATTGGAAGTTTCAAGGGTGCGAATGCGTTGGTCAGGTTGCCGACGGGTGGTGGAATGTTGGAGAAGGGAACTTGGGTGGATGCTATGATGATGGGACAGCTTGTTGCTGACGTTGCTTAACCTTTGTATGAAAGGCTTGCTGATTGAGCAGAAATATTCTCAAGATGTCGAGCATGTTACGACATTTCATGCTATGCCATATCCTCGCAATATCCCCTAAATACCAAGCATTCTCGGCTTCCCTCCTAACTATACACCACAGCCTAGTGCCGGCACGCCCGAAACAGCAGCCAGCACCGCGTTTGACTACTAATAGCATAAATTATCAGTAAATATGACGACCAGAAGAAGGTAGGAGAACAAACCTTTTATCGGAAAAAAAGATTGCCACTATCTACCGCCACGGCCACCCTGCCGACTTTAAAGAGGAACCACCAAGCCAATAGCATAAAGTATTAGTAAGCCTAACGACGAGAAGAAGGTAGCTAAGCTTAGGAGAATAAACCTTCTATCAGAAAAGAGATTGCTACTATCCACCACCACCGCCGCCCTGCGGACTCTTATATGGATAATGAGATGATGTTGAATTCGTTAGCTACTCTGATTAATGCGGCAGGCAGCGTAGCAGTTACTAGTCCATGAGCAAGGTCAATAATTTCCCGTCATCCGTCTTTGTCCCAGTATTGGGTGAGACAAACAGCTAAAACAGTTGTGAAGGATGCTGGAAGGCTCTATTGAACGTGCCTTTTAGATATCCTAACGTCACTCCTCCCCGAGATGCTTAGCAAGCCTGACGCGTTAGCGCCAGCTAAAACAGTTGTGAAGGGTGCTAGAGGGCTTTGTTAAATGTACTTGACTCCTACCTTTTATACATTGCTACCAACCCAGTCAAAAATAATAGAGTAAACAGCACGCTAAGATCTGGCTGTGGGGAGTGCTAGAGTTGTTTCGAACTCCGTGCTCCGAATCAAGGCAGTACCATCTCAATTAGTATTATGTGACAATCTAGCAGGCGTGAAATTTCTAGGCTAAGATCTAGCTGTGAGGAGTACTGGAGCTACTTCAATACTCGGGCTCAGGACCCACATCAGTGAGCGATGATTTTGTTCACATTGTTACGAGGTTGTTCAGTTTGCACGTCAATCACATCCAAAAGGCTTAACGATTCGGTTTTCAGAAGAGATTATTTGTAACTGGACGATAAAAAAGGTGTGAAGAGTGCTGAGGATTATTTTTACTCCACTTCAAGCGCAATTTCGTTCTTATCCCAAGCGTGAGTGATTGAGATGCGAACGGTTTTTCAAAGAGTGAAAAGAGAAGACTTGCATGGTGGTAGGCAAGAAGTTTTGTCAGTACTTTCGAATCAGTACCATAAGCCTGAGAAGAAGGAGATATGCAACGGCCGAGCGTGAGGTAAACACATATTTGACTCCGGATGAGGCTGTCGGATTGTCAGGGTTATGAATACTGCTGTGTCGAGCGACGCAAAAGCGAGTGATATTTTCGTTCGGCAGACCATTGACGATCTCATAACGTCCGCGCTTCATTTCTCCTCATGCACACTACTATCATTAAGCAAATCCGTAGACGCATACCTCTTCATCGACACCACCTGCGCCACAACGATCTCACTATCCTCAACCAAAACATCATCATCATTCACATCATCATCAATACCACACACCGGCATATTTTCAACATAAGACTCATCGAAACTCGTGTCATCGACTCCAGACTCCTCGCTCGACGACCGCTGCTCCTCGCCTGCAACAAGAATCTCCTGGCTTTCGTGCCTGGTTGGTGGGTCGTTGTTGGAGTAGACGCTGCAGCGAATCGAGGCGCTGAGCTTGTTGGCTTGGGGGCGGATTGAGTTTTGTGCGGTTGTGGTTGTGGTGTTGATTGCGAGGCGACGATTCTCTAGGAATGCCTCGATGCCAGTGTCTCCGTGGGTAGACTTTTCGTGGGGCTTGGTGAGCATTTCGGCACCACCGACGTGCTGGAAGCCGAATGGCAATCCCTGGACATTATGTATCAGTATCATGGTCGTATTGAGAAATGATCTTATACGACGTACAATCTTGATGCGTTGAGCTGGTTGCTCCTCTTCATCGCAGCATGCGAGGATTCGAACTGCCATATTCCGGAGTCCTTTGCCGAAGCCCATTGTAGTAGCGCCTGCGCCGCTTGGTGGTTGGTAAAGGTTGGTGAGTATGGCAAAGATAATGATAGGTGTTTCGAATAATAGTGAATGTCGTTAATAGCGAATGTGTCGGAAACAAGCAGATAAAGGATCGAAGGAAACAGCACTAAGCACCAGATTGTCAAAGAGATGCGATACGGCGACTTATTGACAGTAGAGATGTTTCATGTATATTACACAGATTGATCAACGTTTTGGAGTTGTCACGGCGTTAACCCTGCATATTTTGCATTCCAGTGGTCGTGATGATCGCCCCATGATTGGTCACTCACCGCATTCCTCTGATGGAAGCCATGCATTCCGCAGATGTTCGCGTTTCATAAGTCGTTTCAAGTTGTCATGAAATCATTTAGGGTAATCCTTGACGTGATAGCTCTTCAGCTTCACGAACTGATCGAAGCCGAATTTGCTCAAAGTTTGTCCTTTTCCGCTGTCTTTCCAGCCCGTCCACGCGAGGTCCTGATCAGAATTGTCAGTTGTATCTGAGGGATGTGATTGGCAAAACATACAGGACTAGGGTAATCGCAGCGATTGACAAATACTGTGCCAGCTTCGACATCCTAACGCAATTGTCAGTACTTGTATTTTGTTCCAAATATGTATCAAGCATACATCTGCAAGTTGGTGTCCGAGCTCAACGTCTTTCGTCCAGATACTGGCAGTCAAGCCGAATTGACTATCATTCATTAAGCTGATGGCTTCCTTGTCGCTTTTGACCTTCATAACCGGTATGACCGGGCCAAAGGTCTCTTCAGTCATGACAGTCATGCCATGGTTGACATTAGTAAGTAGTGTGGGAGGAACAAAGTTACCATCCTTGGGAGGAGCCTCAAAGGACTGGTTCTGTGGCGTGGAGTTGACTGCACCCTTGTCGAGCGCATCTTTGACGTGTGCTGATATCGTTTCGGCTGCTCTCTTTGATATCACCGGTCCAACATTCGTCTTTGGATCAAATGGATCACCTAGCTTATAGCTTGCGAGGACCTCCTGCACAGCTGCAACGAATTCATCGTGAATAGACTCGTCCACGTACACCCGTTCCAAGCTACAGCAACTTTGGCCAGAATTGAACACTGCACCGTCTACGATCTCTTCAGCTGCCCACTTGACATCAACATCCTTCCTGACATATGCAGGATCTTTCCCGCCTAGCTCCAGACCAACATTGACAAATCTTCCACTTGCGGCTTGTTGGACTGCTATACCTCCGGCAACACTACCAGTAAAGCAGATGAGCTTGATGTCTGGGGACTGAACAACCTGCTTCAATCTATCCACTGTGCCGCAGTGGAAGTACTGCATGACGTTGTTGGGCAATCCGGCATCTTTGAATATCTTCGTCATCTGTTCTGCGACAGTAGGTGTTTGTGGTGATGGCTTGATGATGACAGTGTTTCCAGATAGAAGTGCTGGAATGATCGAGTTGACTAGGATGAGATAGGGATACTAAACAAAGGCTGTCAACGCGGTGAAGAATACTATCCAATTCATATTACATACATTCCACGCAAAGATGACTAGGACAGGACCGACAGGTACTTTCTTGATATACCGCTTGAATCCCTGTTCTTGTTCACCTTCTGTATCCTTCAAGCTGGCATCGCTGATCTTCAGCATATACTCTGCACGTTTGGCAGCAGTCTTGATTTCCACCCCCACATATGCTATTGGCCGTCCCATCTGCTCAGTCAATTCTCGTCCTAGCTCTTCCTCTCTTTCCCGCAACAGCTCAATGGCTCTCTTCACAATCTTCTGACGTTCAGAAAGCTCGGTCTTGCTCCAAGTACGGAAAGCGTCTGCCGCTCTCTTTGTGATGGCTTGCAGCTCACTGTCTGACGGCTCATCTCTTTCGAGAATGGGTTGATTCGTGGTTGGTGAGATGGTCTTGAGCTGCTGCACTGTTTCTTTCTGGACGCGTTCCATCTTGCGTGGTTAAGTTGTAGTATGAACAAAATCGGAATAGATTATATCAAATTCACAACTGTTGTATCTTCAAGAAACAGTAGTGGTCGAATAAATAGATTATTGTAAGCAGCTCAATTTGGCCCCACATTGAATCATCATGTCACATGCTAAGACACCACTTTTCTGAAACCAAGAGGCGACGACGAGGTGCCGGCTTCTGTTCCTCTTCTCCGTATATTTAGCCAAAACCGCTTCATCCGTCCACACACTCAAGCCGACAGTCCATCTGTGCGGCATCCTCCCAACGACTTTCCCGCCTCATTATATGCACCTACATCCTCAAGCAATTCCCCGAGAACATCACGACACCGGTACACCCGAAGACAATCAAAGACACCCTGCCCAGCATGGACGGCAGCAGTATAATGGGGACTCGAGTCCAGCCTACTCTCAGCCAGAAGAGTACAGCGGCACCTCGATTTCTGGAAGCGAGTGGTCGTTGTCCAGCACACCAACAGCACAAGGTGGAATCTGGATGAATCAAGATACATCAGGTCTTGAGGATTCTGTAGCCACTTTGATATCGCACGAAGAAGATCATGAGAGGAAAGAAATTGGTCAATCTGTAGCAGTCTTTCATAAAGGCTCTTCACCCTTACAAGATCTACCAGAAGGTGTGTTGACCCGGTCAATTTTTAAAGATCCTGCAACTCACATCATGCAGAACTACTTTTTCATATTATCTCGCACTTATCAGCGGACGATTTGCTTGCTGTTAAGTTGGTTTCACGTCGATTCAATGATGTGGTCAGTTCTCCGCATGCTTGGATAAATGCCTTTGGTCGTTATTTCCCTGGACCAGATGCTCTAGGAGCGACGGCAGACACGAGCATTACCGATATTACAGTACCGTCTGAGAAAAGGTCTTTCACGCGTCTCAGTCCCGTAGCAACTTGGACAGGAGAATATCTGCTTAGGACGAAGCTACTGAGATGCTTGAATCGTGGTAGACCAGCCTTACCATTTGCATGTCCTGCGCCTGGCAAGTCCAACAAAGGGTACGCAACTTTTACTTTCAGCTCTCGTTTGAGATTTGGGATCAGTCATCTCAATGCCAAGTTTGGTCCTGTCTTGGACAAACGTCTTCCCCAATTTATACATGGTCTGAGTTCTGTCGGAACAGTGACCAGTAGTGACAAGAGGGGGAAATTCGATGGATGGGGTTTAGTCGATCACATTGAGTTCGACGTGTACACTGAGTCTTACACGGGAACTGCACCTTGGGGATTAGGAGCCGCAGAAATAGTAGTTGGGCCCAACGTCATGGATTTGAGTGCTACATACGGCATGGTCTATGGCGAGTGTGTACCTAATGGGTCAGTCTACTACCTTCCTAGTGGTGAGAAGCACGGTCGTTATCTTGCGCCATTCATTGGCGAAGCGAGCGCCGTCAACAATATGCCTCGGCTAGGACCAGACGATGCTTCCGTGTGTTCGGTATGGATCGCCAAAACTGCGTCTGTTGTCAACTCCTACAAGGGCCTTATTGGCTTGGTGTCTGGTTCTTCAAATGGTGTTGTCTCTGCTTACAGCTTGGGCTCGGCTGGAGACCGAACTACACAGTATGAGCGTGGCGAGCTTACCGCCAGATGGATATTGAGTCCCGGTGTCCCGATTATCGCTCTCGCTGTCGATGATCAGTACAATGAGGGTCGGATGCGGGCTCGTCGTGTCTGGGCTGTTGCACTGAACGCTATTGGTGAGGTCTTCGTACTGCGCGATGCGCCCGTACGAAGTTCCGCTAGCATGGTAAGCGATGAAGCTGTAACATTCGCGACCGAGGCGCGTGCCTGGCGTACTGGAAAATCAGCCTCGTGGCAACTCATTAGTCTAAGTGGCAGGCATGAACGCCAACCACTCACAACTGACATCTGCGATCCCGAGTACTATACTAGTCTAGTACTCCGTGGACGTGATGCTGTTGACACCGAGCAAGAACTTAAGACAATAGCAAAGTGGGCGACGAAAACACCTGCGGAAATCAAGGCAGACTTTGACGGCTGGGATATGCAACGTCGACTAATAGTTGACTTTGCTGGAGATAATGACAAAGATGCTGGAGAGCATATCCTGGTGATTAGTTGTGGTCATCAGGAGGATCATCCGGCATCGCTGACAAGGTACACCCGATGCACACTTTATCAACAGAGCGAGACACTCTCCTCCGCGGATCTACACGAGCCAGCGACAAGCCAGCAACGGAATGCTACTGAGACGAGCAAACAAGGCTCTCTCTTCAATCCATCTCATGCATCATGGAGTTTCAACAACTCGCCTATCGTGAATGAGGAACACCTAGAGCATAATACCTCAGCCGACACTTCCGTCAGAGCCAACACCGAATGGCGCTGCTCTGACTTCACATTCGGACGCCTCAAAAATATCACTATCACGTCCACCGCCCTTGATGAGTCCACCTTCGCTACCACAACGTGTAGTGAAGATACAGCCTTCAGGTCTCCACGTGGGAATGACGGGACTAGACCTAAAACTGTTGCTCAGACTCCACCACAGTCGGAGGAGTTGTCACCACTCAGATCTCCCGGACAGCGATCCCGTTTTGTCGCTGTCGGAAGTGATAGTGGAAAGGTTGTAGTGTGGAACATTCGAGCACCATCCTCGGGCAATGCTAAGGTGGTCAATGGTATTGCACCATTCAGAGTGATACACACAGAGTCACCAGAGATTACCTCCCTTGCTTTATCCGCTCTGTACATCGTCCATGGAGGTTCAGAAGGGCTGGTACAGGCTTGGGATCCGCTTGCGTCCTCGCTGGAACCGGTACGAACTATCTCATCTCGGAACACACTTAATGCACGTCGGCGAGCAGTCATTGCCGCTCAGAGCAACCCAATAGTGCAGGTACAAATGGCGAACTTGAGCTACGCAGCAACTGCAATATGTTTGGATCCTGACCCAACAGTCCTTCGTGGCGTCGTGGCCATGGGTAACCACCTACGCTATTGGAGTTTTAGCTCGACAGCTGCAACCGAGGACTTGTCAAAGTCTCAAAAACGTCGTATAAATCGTGCGATGCGTGGTCTGACCTCGAGTTCTGGGGACTCATATCTGGGTACACGCAGGACATCCTTGAAAGGTATTGTGGGCCAGCAGATTGCGGAGCGCAACTTTGAGCTGAAAGAGCAACGGGCTGAGTACAAGCAAGAGCGCAGATTAGCTGGACGCTTTGGCCTTGACTTGCTGGGCGACGATGCTAGCGAAGAAGATATGCTTGCATATGCAAAACTTCTCAGCCAGGAGGAGCAGGAGAATCGTGTCCGTGAGGCTCTAGCTGCACAGACCAAACTCAAGCCTGATGCAAGTGAAGCTGAAGTCGAAGCATATCTAAACAATCTTAGTGAGGAAGATAGGACGAGATGGAGGTATGCTTCTTGGCAAGAGAGATACGACATTCCTGTGTCCTCAGAAGTCAGCACTAGTGGTATACGATCGTCCCCCAATGTTCTTCCTGTGGATGATGATTCGGAGTTAGCTGAGGCCATTCGCTTAAGCCTAGGTCAGTCAGGTCACGCCTCTCCACCTACCACAGAATCCAGGATTTCGTCTCGTGGTGCAGCCACTCAGCACTGCGAGGAGGAGGACGAACTCGAGAAAGCTATCAGACTCAGCCTGGCTGGAGATATAGCGCCTGCGAATGCAAACACTGTCTCTTTCTCTACTTCGAGTCCGCTAGCCATGGCTGGTCCCTCAGTCAATGTTTCTGCTGAAGACGAAGTGGACGATGAGATAGCAGAGGCAATCAGGCTTAGTCTTGCCGAAACCAGCTCTCCAGCTCAGGAACCGAAAGCCATCATTGATCACCGACGACGTTCGCAGGTGCAAATACATTCAGATGAGGATGATGAGCTAGCTATGGCGATAAAGCTGAGTTTGCAAGAGCAAGGAGAGGGTGGTATGGCTAGGAGAGGCACCGATCTTGCAGAGGACGACTTTCCTTCGCTGAGCGCTTCATCGTCGCCGGGTCTTGGTAGTGCAAGGCGAGGTAGAGTTAAAGGTAAGGAGAGAAATAAGTGGTAGTAGTTCAGAAACTTTAGAATAGTAGACAGAAAATGAACGCGCCGTCTTTTCACATGTCAGTACCCACTTCTTCGCCGTGTGTCAAGAACTTTGACGCAGTGTTTTATGTGTGTTTCATCTTTCATCTCAACGTTCTAAACTAGTTATCATCATGGCAGACGAGCCACAATCCCTCCGCGCCTGCTATACTGACGCAGAATCAAAACGGAAAGCTCTAGACAGCATTTTCGACACCAACAGCGACAATTATCAAGAGAACTTGGCATCTGCAATAGCCAAGTACGAAGAATGTGTTCGAATTGCTGCAGAAGTCTCCCTATTCAGTACAAATGAGACGTTAGAAGACATCTCCTCAGGTGATTTACAGTGCGTGCACCCTCGATGCTTGTGACAGAAACAGGATGTAGTCTAACGTGACTATAGGTACATCCTTCCACATTTTCATATCGCAAGCCTGCTGTTCAGAACGCGCACAGAGCGTAAAGCAGTCTTGTTACGAGCACGAACGGAACTGGAACGTTATCTGAAACAGCTGGATAACTATGATATGCTGTCAAAGGAAGAGGCAAGACTGTATGAAAGATATAAAGAAATACCTGATAGCTTCTCAACAGCATCAATTACAGATGCTGCTGCAAGAAGACAGACTAAGATCGAGAGATTCAAGGAGGAGAAGGCGTTGAAAGAGAAGTTGGAGGTGAGTGGTGGCGAGCTACACTACGACTTTTACTATGAACGTCGGAAGCTAATTAGACTACTCTTCGACAGCATCTCCAACGCAACCCTTCAGCCCTTACCACCGATGACGCCGCATTGCGCACATTACACCTCACAAACATCTCACTCAGCACACATCGCGCCTTTGCCGATCTCGAGTCAATTGCGCAAGAACTAGATATCCTGAAATTGGCACCACCTCCACCATCACCAGGTGCCAGACCACAAAACAGCGTCGCCGACGAGCGCACCTGTGATCGCGAAAGAAACAGCTACTCTGAACGCCTAGACACCAATCTCTCCTCTCTCCTCGCAGGTAGCCCAGGCGGTCCTATTCTTAGTAAATCTGGCCGACCTCTACGACCATTTACTCTTCTTGACTCACGCTCTCGCCTTCAACAAGGGGTCTTTCGCCCAGACCACAACTTGCCCACTATGACTATCGACGAATACTTAGAGGAGGAGAAGAAGCGAGGAGGCATCATTGAAGGAGGAGGAGAAGCGAGTGGTAGACGGCCGGAAGTGGATGAGGATGATTATGATGTGGCAGATGCGGCTACGTATAAGGCAAGGGGTTTCGATGAGTTCGCAGAGGACAATCCTCGGGGAAGTGGTAACACGATGAACATGGGATGATGCTGCTCTCCAGCCCCACCTGAGTGTCTTAGTAATCAGAACCAATGGCGCGACCCCGCATGTTTCCAATGCTTACTTGACCTTCTTCTTCTTGTTCTTGTCTTCTTCCTCTGTATCTTTCATATATCGGTTCCGATTTGCATGTCATCCCTCCTTCCTGTCCTCCCTCGCATCGCCTCCAGCTCAACACCACGAGCTTCCACCACTGTCAAACGCACCATCCTCCTCCGCAACCAGCTCATCCAACCCCGCACCATGTCTACCTCAATCCCCAAGACAATGAAGGCCATACAGATTAAAAAGAACGGAGGTGTCGAAGTTCTCGAATACGTCGACATCCCCACCCCTACTCCAGGTGAAGGTCAAGTCCTCATCAAGAACGAAATCATCGGCATAAACTATATCGACACCTACTTCCGCAGTGGTCTCTACCCCGCCCCGAAACTGCCACTCACACTCGGTCGCGAAGGTGCCGGCGACATCGTTGCTGTAGGCAGCGGAACCATCCCTTCGTCGTTGAAAGAGGGCGTTCGTGCTGTGTATCTGGGCACGGAAGCGTACGCTGAATACACTGCCGCACCAGCGTTCCACACATTTGCCTTGCCAAAGGGTATCAGCAATGAGATTGGCGCGGCGAGCTTGCTACAAGGACTCACAGCGCTGACGCTGATACGAGACGCCCATCACGTGAAGAAGGGAGATTGGGTTCTCGTACACGCTGCCGCAGGAGGAATGGGATTGTGGCTTTGCCAACTTCTGAAGGCGGTCGGCGCTCACACCATCGGTACGGCCAGCACCGCTGAAAAGCGTGAAATAGCCAAGAAGGCTGGTGCAGAAGTCGTCTTGGAGTATCCCGAAACCATGGGCAACGACGCGTTTGTCTCCAAGGTGAAAGAACTTACCAACGGCAAAGGCGTCCCCGCAATCTTCGACGGTGTCGGTAAAGCTACTTTTGATATTGACCTCGAATGCGTTGCGCTGAAGGGAAGCGTGATTAGTTTTGGAAATGCATCGGGAGCGGTACCACCTTTGACGATTGCGCGGTTGAGCGCGAAGAATGTGAGGTTGATGAGGCCGACGTTGTTTGGGTTTATTAGTACGAGGGAGGAGTTTGAGGGGTATACGAAGGAATTATTTGAGATGGTGGAGAAGAGTCATATTGATGTGGCGGTGCATAAGACGTATGCTTTGAAGGATGTGGCGGATGCGCATAACGATTTGGAAGGGAGGAAGACGACGGGGAAGTTGTTGTTGAGGCCTTGATTGGAGTAAGACGAATGCAGTGCCTGTGGTGACGATGCTCAGTGTTGTTGCGATTCAAAGAATGCCATGCTTGTGCTAATTCGTTTGGCTATATGGTCATCATCTAGATTGGTGATAACCATCATTTCCTGCTCATTATACAAACAGCATCAATATTCCTTGCTTCGTTGTGTCGTACAAGGAAATCACAAGACCTTGGAGGTCGTGCAAGTGTGACATTGTGTGACTCTGTCAGCGCTCACGAGCAGTCAGTGAAGTCTGCAAAGCAACCTGAGCAAAAAACGACCCGAGCAGAAGATCATCTTCACCAATCTCCTCATCATGATGCAAATCTTCATTAGCAACAAGACCATCACCTTCTCCTCCCAAGTTACCACCCCACAAACCTTCGCTCTCGACGTCCCCGAGAACAGCACAATCCACCAAGTCAAACAGCTCATCCAGCTGAAAACACAGCTCCCTCCCTCCGACATCCGGCTTATGTTACTGCGGCAAAATCCTCTCTGACGACAAGGCCCTGGCGGACTATAGCATGGCCAAAGAGTCAACTCTAGCCCTCCTGCCTTGTCTCCACAGCACGAGCTCCGCTCCCGATGTATCGACTGAGGATCTGGATGATGTTTAGGTTGTATGTGACATGAGGATGTTATGGGGGCTCGTGGGATGGTTTGCTTCAGCGTGACTCTTGATGTTGGAATGAAGCCTCAATACCTTGTATTTTCTCGCCATGGCTTGAAAGCTGAAAGGCACTCTTCACGCCTGGTTTCGTGCATGGCTTTTTGCTGCTGAACATCAAGATCCTCGCGAATGTCTTTAGGGTCGTGCTTTAATTATTGATAGGTGCAATACTCTGCACACCTGCATCTGTCCATGTTCACACATCCCAGCACCGTTATCCCATATCTCGAGCGCCTAAACTCACTTGCACTGGATACTCACACAATTCCTGTGCTTCTCTGTGAAACAACCGTATCAACAGCCTTTATCGGAATCTTTCTGAGAAGTACAGGTTCGCTTACTCTGACGGAGTGCCCGTTGCAAAGATGGGAATAGATTAATGGAATGGTTAATGTAGTGCGCAGGCTGAGAGAAGAATAGGACAGAACTCGAGGAAGCCTCTGAAGTTGAGATATTCTCCATTATTCATTATCCATCGACCATGGTTGTCCCTGTCTTCTTTGTAAGAATTCTGTATCATCGAGCCAAACTTCGCGAAGCCTTCCTTGAGCATTTCAACATCCAACATGCACTGTATAGCTGCGTACTGATTCATCATTCATCCCTCCATCAATTCATAGCACAACCCATTCATCATCCACGACTGATCCGACACAGAGGTCTCCCGCTTCTTTGTTTTCCACCAAACCCACGTCGACAAAGTCCGCTCCAGTCTCATTCTGAACAATGAAACGCTCTGCCAACTTGATATCGACGTGAATGTGGTCGAGCTTCAATCTTGCTTGTTCTTCCTTGTCAGCGATCTTGTTCTCGTCTGCGGCTGTAACGTGCCATAAGTCCTGAAAGAAGCGAAAGAGTCAGTGAGTGTACGGTAATGCCATCAAGCATTACTTACTTCAGACATGATTGTCTGCTCCGTAGCACCATGGGCAAGAAGGTCGTCGAAGAAGTTGCTGATGGCATTCTTGCGATGCCAGAGAGAGAGCTTGTCCTTCAACATGGTCAGTAGAGCTTGAAAAGTAAGGCATTTCTCGACATACCTCGACTTCCGCGTCAAAAGCAGGAAGATGATTCACACCAAAGGTCCAATTCGATACGTCGTGCATCCTGTCTTCGTGCGTTAACGCGTAGGCGTCGTCGTCTGAAAGTTCTGGTGTCTGGTGCTCATCGACAGTCGGTTGCATGATGCTCCAAACACTCCTGTACTTGTCCTTTTGGAGATTGCTGAAGAAAGCAGTCGTTTCACGTCTCCAGATTTCGATCCCTTCATCTGACGAGTAGCCGTCAATGACAGCATCTCCGTACCAAAACTGGGTCTCTTTGTTGCCCATTTTGTTAGATGTAAAGGTAAGTGGACAACAGAGATGAGGATGGCAGGATTGAGAAGTAAAGAAGGTGGGTGGTGAGGTTGTTGATAAGGCGAAGTTTGAGAAAGAGAAAGAAAAGAAGAACAGGAGGAAGAAGGACGTCTATTTCAATACCAGCAATCGAACGCGCTTCTCAGCCCTGTTGCCTTGTGTGACAATAGCGGCGCGTCGAATTTGTGAATGATGATAATGGCGCAAGCTATTGTGGAGCCTCAGCCTTGTCCACCTCTGTATGGTGTGAATAGTGATGAATGTCATCAGTACACTCCAGACTGAGCCACGGATTCGAGATGGACCTCCAGTTCGTCATCGAAGGCAGGAAGACACTTCAGATCATGAGTCCAAGTTGAACAGGTGAGGTCGGCATGCCTGTAGAGGGCCTGTACATGTCCTTGTTGAGGTTATCGAAGTAAGTAGTGGTCTCACGCCTCCAGAGCTCAATCTTGTGACCCAACGAGCAGCCGTCGACGACAGCGTCTCCGTACCAAAACAAGGTTTCTTGATTATCCATCTTGACTATTCCTGCTTCTTCCTTCTTGTCGATGGTCATGTGCTCGCCTGCAACTGTGATACGCCACAGATATCCCTGCTGCCAGAAAACTGGAGTTATCGACGCAGTCTCTGATATCGGCCTGAATGAAGTTGGCAACACTTCACTAGCACTACTTTTCAACCACTGCTCAACGTCGTCAATCGTTTTGTAATGTTCAACGACGCTGTCGAGAAGCCGGATGTCGCCAGTATGTGCGAACTTCATCTTTTCGGTAGGTGTTGTTGCTCTCAAGGAGCTCTTTCGAAATGTGCTGCCGGAGCGAACTTTCCAAAGCGGTAGGGGTTCGTAGGCTGTTTGAGATCGCCATCGGTGAAAAGACTGTTACCTCATACTCATATGGATACATTGCCGCAAATCTAAGTGGATGACGACCTCGTCTACGATGTGATACGCCACAAGGCCCATTGTAGAGCCAAGATATGAGTGAGTGTACGGTCATGCCACTAAGTTTTACTTACTTCTGACATGTTAGTCTGCTCGACACTACTATATATAAGTTTATCGCTATAGAACCTGCCCCTGGCGTTCTTGCGATACTAGATAGACAGCTTGTCCTTCAACGAGGTCAGTGGAGTTTTGAATACTACGAAGGGGTTTCGCGACTTACCTCCAGTTGAAGCATTCACGTTGAGTAAACTGTAACATTGTTCTTCTTCGCCGCTCTTCGATGCCCTCCGCAGATGTCTCGCCATGATATGACCATCCATTTGCTAGGTCCTCATCCTTCAGAACTCCACGCGTCTTGATACTCGATCTTATCTTGACACAGTTCAATATGTTGGCAGAATTCCTCCTAGGCATGATCGCTAAATGGGAACTCCCGTTCAATGAACAGAAGCTGTGTGGTCGGCGTGTTTCGTGCGAAAGTGCTCTGGCACCAGCTTCGTCGACTTGGAATACATCTGCATCTGCTCTGGTCCCCTCTTCATCGCCAAGTGTAGCCACTGTCGCATACTTTCTCGTTTCTGGCTGACTGAGTGTTATAATCTGCTGCCGGCCTTTGTACACTTGAATCGTTGAAACCGGGAACATGATGAAAGCAGGAAGATAGCTGTGGCGGAGGCGGGATAGGGGTAGGTCAAAGTCAATTCCGCAGATCTTGTCTGGAGATCTTTCTGCTGCAACAAGACTTTCTCGATCCTTCTTGAGATTGTTCCAGCTTTTGTACATCAAGTCGATGTGGCCGTAGACGAGCATGCGTATTGATGTTGAGGCTGGTAGCTTCTGTGAAGTAGTCGAGTGTGAAGGTCCGCCGTGACGACGCTTTGCCGCAAGCTTTTCACAAGAACGTGCCTGTGGCTGAGACCACAAAGCCCGGAGATCCTCCTATGGTTCGAGAAGCTCGATGATTCTGGAGTGTCTTTATTGTTCGAGTTAGAAGTGATGGCTTTCCATTATACATATTGACATGCGAGGCTCAACCGTTTTCCCGTAGTAGAGCTTCCTTGAACCCAAGAAATAAGGTAACGTTTGCAAGCAAGACATCTTCCTTACACTTATCGCCACCACTAGTACTCATCAACCAGACGCGCTCACTCTGCAAACCATGGTCCATTCGTCTCCATCGTCATCGGAGTCAACCATCTGCTCTCCAATTTCACAGAATGCGATTCCCGCAAGCACGACATCGTTTTTGGGTTCGGCCATTTCATTCTTCTCCTGACCACCCTTGGTCTCTGAACTTCACTTTACTTCTGTACCGGCAGAGGTATGCTCGCCCAGGGCAGCGACAGTTATCCGCCACGGGAGCCGTGCTTGTCCTTGGGGAGGTTATTGAAGTAAGTAATGGCCTGGCGTCTCAAGAATTCGAGCGCTTCCTTTGAGGAAGAGCCGTCGACAGTAGCATCTCCGTACTAGAATAGGGTCTCTTTGTTGCCCATTTTGATGAATGTGAAGGTAAGTGGACGAAAGAGACTGAGGCTGGTGCTTGATAGAATGAGAAGTGCAAAAAGTGGCTGGGCGAGATCGGTTGTGTAATGGAGGATGCGGTACGGCATGATACTATTGGTGATCATGATCTCGAAGTCGAAGCCGTTTTTTGCCATGATGGCATTCTCAACGACTTAGCCGCCTGTAGGAAATGTGAATCTGGGAATAGGGTGAGAGGCGTGCCGTCAACTTACGTCGATTCAATATCATCCCTCCACTAAGTAGCGTCTCGGGCTGGTCGCTTGGGACGCTGACGCTATCAGTGACTGACCTTGACTATGTCTAGTTTGGGAAGCCTGTCAACTTACTTATCGCGGTAGCGTCTCTGCCACCGCGCAGGTCTCTTCTCCAAGAGCCTCTTGAAAAATGCGAAGATGTTGCCACACATGAGGCTGATGGAGCACGAGCGACTTGATCTTGGGGGAAAAGGGCTCTCCAGCTCAAATCGAGCTCCATCAGTATATATATAACAAAACTCGCGAGCCGGATTCGTGGACCATGTTGCCCATCTTATGGCACAAGTCATCAACCCAGGGAATCCCAATTCATCGCTATAAGCAGAGGTTTCACTTGGAGCGCTCTTCCTCCTCTTCAGACGATGAATAGCAGTACACCTGTCATTGTGACGACGATCAAGACTCTGCCTCTCGTTCCAGTGATGAACAATCAAAGCTGTATACATCATGCTGTGCCAAGTTCTCCAGGTGCTTCTACACTCCGATCCATTTTTGCACTTATATCTTTGGCAGGACTGCAGCAGAGAGCTGTGCGGACTCTTGAATCAGAGAAGCAGAGAGAGGCTAATAGATGGCAGCCGGGTGAATGACCTTTTTCTCACCAAGTTTAAGGACATTGCTAAAACGCTTGTTTGCTTGCTGTGGAACACCATGGCAAGATTGCTAGTCTTTTCTGTGTTTGCTATCATCTTCGGTCCTCGACTTTTCAAGCTGCCTAATTACACTGCTGAAAGGCTGTGCAGAGACGCAAAGAAGTGGTCCCTCATCTGAAGGTGATTGGTTGCGCAAACAATGCCTTTTAGTATCTTTTTCTGTTCACAGCGCGAGGCCGCGAGCAGGAGACAGGCCGATTGGTGGCAAGCTCTGAAACAGGAGGAAATGTTTACATTGTGACTTGAGCTACTCTCAGACAGTAAGTGGCAAAGACTTGCTTGCAAACAGGATCAAACGGAACGTCTCCAGTGGCGATTCAAGAAGGTGTGGAGAGGCGCGAATGGCGTGGGGCCGTTTTAATGGGGCTCGACTGATACACAGATACATCATCAACAAGTATTGCAGTACTGCGGCACATTCCTCGAACAGATCACTTTCCATTTTTTATCTACAAGAGATATCTGTTCCCGGCAACATCCAGAAAACCTGGTTTGTTTTACTATGCCAGCTCACACTTCATACCAGTATAGCTCACAATTGGTGATTCGTCCCCAGCATTTCGGACCCAAACTCCTCAAGCAAGAAGTCGAAACGTGGTCGGACGGTTGAAATGACTAGTGCTAGCGCACCCATGTTTATTGAGATAGGATCGAGCTCCGATAGGTGATTGAATCAACAACCCAAAGGCCCGCACAAGCGACAAGTTGCGTGTGAACGAGGAGGGGTCGATATGTATCGACGTACCTTCTGCTATCATAATGTCCCTCTGTCCTCTTCTTTTTTCATCCTCCTAAGCCTACTACAACTCACAATCACTACTTCTCACCAGTAAACACCCTACATCTACACCTCGGTCACGTCACGTCATCCTCAGCTTATCTCTCAACATTGTCCCCAGCTACCACCCATCTTTCGTCGCGAGAGTTCATCACACGATTGAAGCGTTGCACCAGAAAACAAGTCCTGACTTTAGGACATTCGCAATGCGCCAGTCTTAGTCCTACAATACTCACCACATCGTCATCCGAGGCAGAGGCAGCCACAAATACCTCATCCCCGCCCTGTAACTGTACAGACGCAAAACATTCACCTCTAAGCGCGTCCTTCCTTCAAACACTCGACTTTGGCCACTACAGCACTCGAGCGCGCTTATCTCGCCTTGAAACAAGAGAAAGACCACACAAAACCTCTGCCACGGCATCAGCTCCTACGGCTCCAGCTCCGTCTCTTGGCATCAGATCTGAAACGTCAAGCATCAATGGCAGCAGTCGTGTCACGAATGCCTGATCTACCGGCAAGAGTTCCGACACCACCTCCTTCGTCTCCACATCTCACTCTCAACACCTCCGTCACGGGTACCCCAGCAGCAGTGCCGAATAAGCATCTTCCTTATTGCTCACCAGGCCCGGAACCTGCTCATGGCCTCATCTCGCCTCCAGCCTCACCTCCAAATGCAGACTCACCTCTCGAAAATACATCATTACTACACCCGCCTATCTCGTATCCCAAACTAGCACCTGGGTGCTCTATCTACACCATCACTGCGGTAGCTCTGGCAAAAGCTGTCAATCACGTTGCATCACAGCCATTGCCAGATCCAGAGGTTGTCTTTCCATGGCTACATGGTCTACATCCTGACAACCACTTTCAGCTCAACTTCTTCAATGTCCGCAAGCGGGCTGCTCGGCAAGTACCTCGTCATCTTCGTGGTCTCACCATTGTCAAGGTCGGAGGTGACCTAAACAATTCCAGGATCAAGGGTGCTATTTCACCCGATGAGCTTTTGAGTCCAGCCGCAGTGTCGAAATCACCAAGGAGACGGGACCTGGCGCAGTATGAACAAGGCCCAAGTTTCATCGACTGCGATCCAAGAGTCGGCTTCAATGTGCGAAACTTTCATGTTCAGGCTTGCAAGATGGCAACGGTCTCGGATATTGTTGTATATGGTGACGACTTTACGCCACGTTCAGAAGTCGAAGAAGTCGCAGCTTTGATTTCAAAAGCACAAAAAGCTTGGAGTCAACGACCAGACATGGTAGCAAGAGCAGAGGGAAAGTTTAACACTTTTATCCTGATCGACTCATTCTCATGCCTACTCGAAAATCACCCAGATATTGTTGCCATTGACGCAAAAGGGACTCTGAACCCTGCTGTCATGGACTTTTGCAGACAGGAACGTATCGAGATGGCTACATTGTCTGCAACGTCTGAAATTTCGAACAACGTCTTTCTTGGTCCATCACCTGATCCAAGCGTGCCTGTTGAAGCTTTGCCTGATAGCATGAAGGACGTCAAATTCGACGTTATGCTCGAAGCCACCGACTTTGCCGTTATGCCGGACACTCAAGCACTTGAAAATGTCGAGCAACGTCTAGCCATCAAGCGAAACAAAACCCAACACCTTTCTTTCCCTGCCTCGGGTAGTCTAGCACCCAGCACAGGCAGCTGTTCCCCCAGATCAGTCGTCACATCATCCGACGCCCCAGCTTTAGACGGCATCCTCCAAGCATGCCGCTGGATCCACGACCTTGCCAATGATTCCTCTCGTCGCTTCCTCATCCACTGCGCAGACGGCTACACCGAAACCTCCCTCCTCGCTCTCGCCTACTTGATGTTCTCCTTGCAAATACCAGCTTCACAAGCATGGATCCACTTACACACCACTCTCAACCGCAACTTCTTCGCCTATCCTGCCGACAAACTCCTTCTCGAGCGTTTCCAGCTCAAACTCGGCAAGGAAGTGCCTGGATATGGGTGTCGTCCAGAGAGCTTACTGACGAACCAGCCAATGTGGGTGGCGAGTATGGATGGCAGTCTACCCAGCCGCATCCTGCCGTATCTGTATCTCGGAAACCTGACGCATGCGAACAATCCTGGATTACTTGCTACACTCGGCATCCATCGCGTCCTAAGCGTTGGCGAACCTATCGCTTGGTCTTCGTCTGCTTCACTGGCGGGAATGGCTGGAAGTGATCGTGCTGCTGCGACTGCAAGTCATGAGTGGAAAGAAAATGACTTCTTGTACGTCGACAGAGTACAGGATAATGGCACCGATCCATTAACTGGCGAGTTCGAGCGGTGCTTGAAGTTCATAGAAGAAGGAAGGAAGCTGGGTATTGCGACACTAGTGCATTGTCGTGTTGGCGTCAGCAGGAGCGCGACGATTTGTATTGCCGAGGTCATGAGGGAGAAGGAGTTTACTTTTGCGAGAGCTTAGTAAGTTTGTCCTCTCATATTTGAACGTGTTTCGAGCGAATCACTAACATGTTTGGTGTCTCAGCTGCTTCGTGCGCGCACGGAGATTGAATGTTATTATTCAACCTCATCTCCGCTTTGCGTATGAGTTACTCAAGTGGGAGGAAGTTCGCGCTGAGAAGAGAGAGAGCCCGTATAAGCGAGAGTTTGAGTGGCCGACTATTGCCAGGGAGATTGCGTTGATGAATAAGCCGTATTGTCGTCAGTAATGTCTCTGGCTGATGACTAAGCTGGATAGCGATATGAGGTGAGGTGGTGTGGTGGATAAAGGTGTCTGGGATGCTCTCGCTTGCTTGCTTGCTTGCTTGCTAAGCACTTCCGGTTTTTGAGATTATTGTGCTCGGCCTGTGCACGACAAGGATGGGATTGAGTTGAAGTGACTGAAGAAGAATGATATTTGATGACCTTTCTACGAAGCTGCAATGACGATATATGGCACTGGGTCTGGGTATGGGTATGGGCATAGGGAAGCGGATCAACTATAGGTAATGGCAGCCATGGGCAAATGGAGTGAAGCAGGTCTCGCACTACTGTTTTCTTGGCTTTTAAGAAGCAGATGAAGCAAGCCTGAGGTAGTTATGACCCAATGAATCTCTTATTATCTTTCTACACAGGAAGGAAATTTCGGGCTTGCCGTGCTTTTGTCAATACTGCTGATTCCATACTTCCAGTACCAGTTTATATGTTCTCGGTTCTCCTCCTTTGTCACCATACGCAAATAGCAGGGTTTGATCTTGATTCGATGATCGGTTAGTCTGTCCATATTGCAAGTCCATCTCTGATGCTGGTGCGAGTCGAGCACACATATAGTCCTCTATTCTTGGTGCAGCACTTGGTATGCACTATCTATCGAGCCTACGTACCTAGCATTGTGAAATATATTTAATTCAAAGCTTCTATAGTTATTAGCATAATCTCATACCTAATACCCTGTAGTTAGCTTCTTCTACCACAGACTTTCTCCCTGCTCACCTGAAGCCCTCCTGCCATTCCAGCATGACAACGCACGATGAGAAACAAACTATAATATTTAGGACAAGGCATGTACAGTAGTAGCAACAATACTCCAGAGTCTCCTTTCCCCAAAAAAGGCTTCCGGTGTATCATCGTCCTTACCCCGGTCCCGGTCGCTTTTCTATCTATAAATAACTTCTCTCTTACTCTCTCTCTCGTAGTCGCTCTCGCAGTAACAATTACCTTTATCTAGAGTGCAAACCACCTATTTGGAAGCAGGCGGAAATTGAGAGTTTGGCTTCCTTACTATGTCTCGTACACCTATTCACCCATCGAGAAACTCAGAATGGCATCAAACCTTTGCAGCACAGCGGCGAGCTACCAGCGTGAGCTTAGTCGACAGTTCTATCGCTCATATACCAACAACAAGGAGATCCATTGCTTAGATCTTGCGATAAAGCATGTTGAACAAGCAATACAATCGGCTACAGACGATATTGAAGAGGAAGGATATATGACACTTTTAAGCTTATATCTGGAGGCAAGGTATAATCATCTACATACCATTGATGATCTCCTTCGTGCAATGCATCTGCCAAAAGATTTTTTAGAGATCAGCAGCCTGTCTCTGAATGATGATCACCTCACGTGGAGGTGTATCATCGCGTCCCGTCTTCTCGATTTCTTTGAACGCTTTGGATCGGTTTGTGATATCGAAAAGGCAATAGACATTCAAGAGACGACAGTATCGACAGAAGGCTTCTGGGATAACAGCCTAATAAATCATGCCTGGTCTCTGCTGAAACGCTCATGGACATATGAAGCCTCTACAAAAATGACGAAGGGCTTGCAACGCTTAGTCGACATAGGGCTTGGATTAGAGAGTAAGAAATGGCCAGAGCAAGATCGCATCCAATGTCTGGCAAGTCTAAGTGATATCCTCGTACAAAATTACAAGCAGAATGGTGCCTTTGACGAGCACCTTAACGAGGCTGAGAGACTTGCCCGAGAAGCCTGCACTTTATGCCAGAATGATGCTATGCTTCTCATGCACCACGGTTATGTTCTTGCTTTACAATGTGATCATCTTGCTTTCGTTGCCGACCGTGCAGAAAAACGTCGAGAAGCTGTCGATGTTGCAGAGAGAGCGCTGGCTTTGGTCGGTGACAGTCCAGAGCAACGAGTTGTGGTCCTGGACGGTCTTGTAACTCGGAACAGGGAAGCTTATGAAGTTGGTCTAGGAGGATCGTTCCTAGACGACGCTATACGATATGGGCATGATTTGGTCGACATTCTCAAACCAACAGACCCTCATCGGCGGTTTTCTCTACAACATATAGCAATGTGTTTACAAAATCATGCGCAGCGTAGTGGAGAGATTGTTTTCCTTGATCAAGCAATCGCTATATACAGAAGAGCAACGGTAGACTCTAGCAACCTCAGCAACGGTGAACTGGCTATCCTACTCCACAACCTCAGCGTTGGCATTCAAGAACGTTATCATACATCACTGACAGTCTCCGACGCCCAAGAAGCTCTAGATCTAGCTCGTCGAGCATTCGATTTATCAAGTGATTCTGATCCTTCCAATCCTTTATACGCGACTACTCTGAGCAACTCATTGTATTGCCGTTATGATCGACTGCAGCAATCACAGGATCTTGATGAGGCTATCCATGCTGCTAGACAAGCACTTTCATTCATCCCACCGTCTTCACCGACAATTGGCATGTATCTAAGTAACCTAAGCATGTTGCTTGTCTACAAACTTGACACGACGAGCCGCGGGCAGTACGAGCCTGAGCACATGTCTCTTGCTTTACAGGCTGTGAACGCCACTCCGTGTGAAGATACAAGGAGGATCGGTTATATCCACAATCTTGGTCGGTCGATACTTCGACACGCTGAGCATACTGATTTAGAGGAAGCGATGATCAGTCTGGATAGCACTATAGAGTTGGCTCGAAGCTGCCTCACGCAATCAACACTGCAGATAGAAAGCGCCAAGTATACAACAGAGCTTGCCGGCCGCTTGATGGCCAAAGTAATCAAATTGGAGGCACTGCATCGTTCCCAGGAGTCAAGCGTACTTCTCGAAGAGGCACTCGCTCTATATGAGGGTCTGCTACGTAATGAAGACGCCCCAGTCCTAGAACGGATAGGGGCAGGCCAGACAGTCGCCGGCATTCAAGCAGGTAGAAAGAACTGGGTTACATCTCACGGTCTTCACCAAGAGACCATTCGACTGTTCCCTCGTCTTGGACTAAAGTCCTTTATTCGCCAGGATATGCAATACAGGATCTCAAGTTTGTCCAAGTTGACTAGCCTTTCTAGCTTTGCCGCATTCGTGTCCTTAGCTGTTGGCGAGAGTCCTCTCAAAGCCCTGCACACACTTGAAGCAGCTCGTGGGCTTACTTCTGGATATTTTATCGATCTCCGCGCAGAAACGATTCAGCTTGTGATGCGTCATCCACAGCTGGCAGAGCGCTACCACGACTTACGAGACGCTCTTAGCAAACCTGTGGAAGCATCTACGCCGTCCCCGTCCACGGATATAGTCCTCAACCGTCGTCAGTATGCAGAAGCTCTGGCCGAGACTGTGACCGCGATTAGGCAGATACCCGGATTCGAAAACTTCCAGAGCGACCTTACTCCAGATCGAGTCTGTCAGCTAGCCTCTCATGGGCCCTTAGTATGCTACAATGTCACACCATGGGACTGCAACGCCTTTGTGGTTACCACAAGCACGGTTGCAACCATTCCTTTACCTCTCCTGCTGGAGGAAGATGTCAAATCGAACGTACAGAAGATTATAGGCAAGGACAGAATAACTAAGTGTAACCTTGCAGATCGTGCTCGTAACAACGCAGCACTACGTTCACTTCTCCAGTGGTTGTGGCTTTGTGCCGTCAGACCAGTCTTAGAGCACCTTGGGTTCAAAGGAGAACCGTCTGATCGTCAGCTTCCACGGATATGGTGGATTACTGCTGGTCAACTAGGTGTTCTACCTCTCCATGCCGCAGGGTCCAATTGGGACACATCAACTGAAAATACTGTGTCAAGGGTGATGTCAAGCTATGTGTCAACACTGAAAATGCTTTCGTATACCCGACAAAGACTTGAGCAATGGTCGAGCAAAGCACAGTTAGAGCAGATAGCACCGGCTATACTTGGCGTGTCTATGCCGTTGACGCAGGAGCCAGGGTGGCCCGCACTCAATACCGAAACGGAGATGTTTAACATCACCCAAGTCACCGATGCGTGCAAAATCGACTTCAAACCTTTGTCGTGCCCGTCGACTAGTACTGTGCTGAGGGAGATACCATTGCACAATGTGATCCATTTTGCATGTCATGGCGATGCCGATATAATTGACCCCTCTAACTCATCATTCGTGCTCCACGGCGGATCTGAACAGCCTGAAAGACTTTCGGCAGGTCAGCTATCTGAGTACACCTATGACACGGCCTGGATTGCTTATCTATCAGCTTGTTGTACAGGCCAGCAGTACGTTCTCAGTCTTATTGAGGAGGGAATTCACCTCGGTAGCGCTGTTCAGCTTGCTGGCTTTCCAGCTGTTATAGCCACATTGTGGGAAGCTGATGATACCGCAGCTGCTGAGGTCGCCCGCGGATTTTACCATGAGCTATTTCAGGCAGACAGCGACCCTACGTGGTCGAAGGACGTTGGGGTATGCCTACATAAAGCTAGCAAAGCGTTTCGAACACGGTCTATAAGGAGAGGGAGAGCCAGCGATGATGTCATTTCATGGGCACCTTTCGTACACTGCGGAGCCTGAGAGGTGGTTTCGATATTTGGCCAACAAAAGAAGTCACTGTAACGGGTATATATATTATAGCGAGCGCGGCACGAGAAATCGCCCCTTTCTGTATTGAACAACATCAAAGTCCTCCAAACTAGCATCGTCTCCTTCTACACCATCTTGATCTTCAAGCACAGGACTATCTGCTCGCACGCAAAAATCATTGACTAGCCCGAGTGAGACGCCCAGCACCTCCGACTCATCCGCAAGAGAGCTTGATCGTTGCTTGGCCAGTGGCGTCCAATGAATCTCGCTCTCCAGGTACGCCGTAGCTACACTCTTCTTCTTGAACATTCTGAATTTGATGCGCCGGAAAGAGATTGCCCAGACCATCTCCCCCTTCGCAGAGTACGATAGCTTCTCTGTGCTACCACCACTCCATTTGGCACTAACGCTAGGATCAAGGAAGCCGTCAAGGATATCGACTCCTTGCTCAAGGATTTCTGTGACTGGAACTGAGATACTACCACCATATTTGTGCTCTTTAGTCTCCGATTGCGTGATTGAGGCATCAAAAACAGTCATCGCACCGACAAGCATATAGCTTGGTTGCCCTTCTTTGATACCATCTTCGATCCACTCTCGAGCCGCCGGACTTTTGCAGATTTCAGCGAACGTGGCCTTTTGCTGCAGCAACTCATAACGTCCTACGACCTTGGACTCGACATTGATTCGTGAATTGACATCGCGGGGAGTGAGATCCAGGTTCAAGAGCTTCGTGAGCGCTGCGCTAAGGTGCACGCTATTTGTCTCGGATAGTAGCCCCTTCAGTGCCTGGATGTTCGTATGTAATATTTTCCCATCGCCTAAGGGTGGAGCGAAACTGTCAATGTGTGGGGTTTCAACCGAGCATATAAGGCCTGGCACAGCGATGCTACCAAAGGGCAGTAAGCACGGTAGTAAGGTAAAAGCACTCATATTGGCCTGTCGCGATACGCACGGCCTTTTTGCTGGATATGAATGATGGAGGACGTCTAGGTTATAATAGCGAGTGGGGAGCTATAAGAGCTGTCCTCTATACTGATTACTGCCTGATATACTGCTGTGATGAGGGGTAAGTCACGTGCGATACTCAATCCTGCTCCCACGTTAAGTACATTGGCTCATTACCTCTGACAGCATGAGATGATTTCTACAGGACCTTCCTCATTGATTCATTGCACTACTAAAACCCACTAGCCCGTTCATCCAGCCCAGCGACCACAATTGGCCTCACCCCACTAATAAGCAACAACCAACCCACAACCGAGAAGAACAACGTGTCCAAACAAGCATTAAAAAGCAGTGGTATCAGCGCTTGCAATCTATACCTCCAACTCTTCATCATATTGTTCTTATCCCAGATAAATTGAAACGTATATATGACGAACGTCCATATAATGGAGAAGCAGAAGTTCCATGGCAGTTTATTGATGAAGGCGCGTTGCAAGGGTTTGAGGTGTTGAGTATGCGTGTTTTCGGTGGCAGGGGCGGTGTGGTCGGCGGAGGGTGTCCGGAAGCAAGTGCTGAAGACGACGATTAAGGTGAGGATGGCAGATAGTAGGAACAAAGTTGCCATCCAGAATAAGGTATAGCCGTGGTATTGCGGGTAGATGTCTTCGATAGGATGGTGGTGTGGACGTCTTCGTGACGTCGAGTCTGCATCTGAGGCACTCTGACGAGGCTGTTCCTTGCTCGTAGTGTCAGAAGGTGACTCTAGCTGTCTGAGAGTCCCTTGAGAGTTGCGCCATCGAGGGCTAAGTGCTTGTTGTGGAGATTGTGGTAAAGCTGAGTCTGGTGAATAGTCGTTCTTTTCTAGGTCGAAGTTGAAGCAAGATTGATGTGCTGAATCCATACTGAGCATATGCTGACTGTCAAAGTCTTCTATCCTGCTGTACAAGTGATGAGGAGTACATATTGGCAGGTTGCTGCTTCCTTATGTACTTACCGTAGAAACTACGCTGTCGATTGATAAGCATTCAACAACATGAAGTTTTCACTTCAGTCGTCATTCTGACCATCGTTATCAGAAGCCAAGAAGATTTGTAGTTGATGGTTGGAACATGACGATCCACGTGTGTAGTGATAGAAAGATCCATTCCGATGATATGAGGACTCTGGAAAGAGTTGATATCTGTAGTGCTGAAGCCAAGGCAACATCGTGATGGTGAAGTTTGATTGCTGAACCACGCTCGACGCAGAACCTTTTGCACATCAAAACTCAACGTGATAACAATTCAGTTTGATGGCCGCAAAGATGACTCTTCCGTGATTCAACTGCACATCACAATCACACCATCTTGTCAAGATCCGCCACCGAACAGTTTTCCCAGGTTTCCAAACAAACTTCCGCCAGCTCCTCCAGCGCCGCCTCTTGCAGCTTCCGTCTCAAGCCATTCCTCCATAAACTTTCTACTCTTCATCTGGTTGACGTCCGTCACTCTTGTCTCCATCTGTGGCTCCCTCCTGCTCATCGCCAAGAGCATCGGAATGCTAGTAACCATGTAGCGCCCAGCGACCTCTCCAATGTCTGGAGCATCCAGCTCGACTTCGGCAAACATCAATGGATTGCCGTTGCGCTCGCCCACCTTAGCGTCGGTGAGGAGTGAGTGGACTAATGGTGTGATTGCTCGACATGGTGCGCACCAGCTGGCCGTCCAATGGAGGATCAGAGGTGTATTTGAGCTTGAGGAGAGCAGCATATAGGTATCGAAATCTGAGGCATTGCGGATGGAGTTGAGGATGCGGTTTTCAGTAGGTTTCTTTCCTCCGAGTGAGAAAGGGCGAGTAGAGAGGCGAGTGATGCCTGTGATAGGTAGCTTTAGAGCAGGTCGAATAATCATGATTGAGGTGTAGTCGAAGCAAGTTTCCACCCCAATTGCATCGAAGTTGGAAGTGACACAATCAACGCCCCTTTTTCCGAAAGAGTGCTCAGCTGGAGATCTGAAACAACATCTGACCTCCGTAGTAGAGTCAAGAATTCGTCAGTACATTTTATCTGTCATCTGAATTGCTTCGTTGCTAGGAATTGTTTGTTCTATTCAGTCCGACACTGCGGTCGAGGGGAAAGATGGTCCTAAATACTTCTAACTATCCACTTCTAACACCACAGCATAAGTCCACGAGCATAACACTTTCTAGAGGGTGGTTCTGTCCATTTCTGGCGCTATTATGTGGCTCTTATCTAATCGGGATTGTGCCTAGCTAGAATGGACTACCCTTCAACATCTTTTCTCCTTCTAACCTAGCATTCAGGACTGATCGCAATTGTCGAGTGGCTACAATCACCACAAATGCTCAAATTAACACAGCCTCTGCATCATCGACGTCCTCTCATTCCTCTCCTGCAACTTCGGGTCCATCCCGCCGCATGTATCTCACTGCCATCGTGACAAATATAGAAAACACTTTGCACTTCAATGCTGGGCTTTGACGAACACGCTTACCACTTTTTTCAATCCACAGGCACAGTTGATGCATATGAACTCCCTTTTGGCGACTTCTTGAACACAGTATACACAGTCGTCCCGCCTCACTCCGATGGCGGGCTGCAAAATGTTCCAGCTGCTCAAGTCATTGGATTCTTGTCTGGTATAGCCAATATCTCATTACCGATAAGTGATGACTATGCTGCGGTACATGGCGATAGAGAGTGCATCATCTTGGCTCCAGATACTACAGCAAATAGGCATTATACGGTGTTCGGAAGTGATATTGAGACAGTAGCGTTGCAGGCACCTGTAAGAAATAGCATTGTGCCTGCACATGATGTTGTTCATGAAGGTCCATATTCGATATACGTGAGTTCGGTGATTGAACTTAGGCACTCTTGAGCACCATATCTGCTGCATCTTTCACAGTCTGATCGGAGCACGCATATACCATTATGATACTCTCGTTCTTACACCTTGGAGATGATACGAGATGATGGTGTTCATAATATGGCTTGGAATCTACAAGTTTAGGCTCGACCTCCATATGGGAAGCCAAGCCGTTGAAGTCTTAGCCTTAAAGCCCCTGCATCATCGTATCCCCTGCCAATCCTCCATACTTGTAATCCTACGCGGGAGCCACTCCCGCATCTCGACTCGACTTTAGTTCGTCGATCACCATCTCGTCTCATCTTCAAAACAATCAACTCTACCTTTATATACCAACCTAACTATCATTATAAGCAGTAAGAAAACCACCCTCCAGCCCACCTAGTATCCTCCAGCTCAGAATCCACCAGACTCCCTCTAAATCCTCGAACCCATCCCCAAAATGTCCACCAAAATGGAAGCCCACCCCCTGGCCCCCGCCTCCTCCCGCACCATCTGCTCTTGCAAGTCCGACGAAGGCATCTGCGGCTGCGAAAAGGGCAAGTGTGCATGCGCGTCATGCCCAAAGAACACTGTCGCCGGAGGTAGTGACGCGCCCGTCAGCGCTGAGAAGGCTGAGCTACACAAGTCTGGCAAGAGCGAGGTTGATGTAGGAGGTGGTGAGAAGGCTGAGGTGGAGAGGACGAAGTGTAACTGTGGTGCGGATGGTGGCAAGTGTGCTTGTGAGCCTGGAAAGTGCGCTTGTGGTGGTTGTGGTAGGAATGTTTTGTGAGTGGGGAGAGTGAGCTTGTGAAGGGGAGTTTGGAAGGTAGGCGATTGGCGGATCTGTGTACTTGGTGCTGGAGGCATTCGATAGAGGTGTCTAGGAAGGAGGTAATTTCGTACTAGGTAGTGATGAATGGCATTTCTAACCTAAGAGTGTTCTACACGTGATTACATAGACGAGTTTAAAGAGAGCTCCGAGCATATCACTGAATATGTGAACTTGCAGGGTCATGAACAGAGATGTTGTAAACATTCGATAGCTTGACAAGACAATAGTTAACGTTGCCACTTGGACAACATCGGCTATGCTCGTGGGATACCTTTGCGAAGGACTCCGTACATCTCATTAGGGTGAACATGAGGGAAATGTTATTTTGACCGATGCAGATGCTTGGAGGTCAATCAAAAGGAGAACTGTAGAAAGTCATTGTATAAGAGGTGTCATTGTCACAATAGCCAGCAATAAGGAAGTCGAAGACAAAGCCCCGAAAAGAGAAGGAGAGAAGGTGAAGATAGCGTAGCCCTAGACCCTTTTTCGCAACTCAAATCTTAATAGATCTATCGCACCTTCTTCTAAAATCAAAGATAGTATAGAACATGGCTTTCTATAGTGCAAAACAAAAGTTGGAAAGGTAGGAGGCATAGGAAGAGCAAAAACGGGGCCGCAAGGTGCAAAACGAAGGTCGTACCCGGATTCGAACCGGGGTAACCAGAAGATTGTGAATCGAAGCTTCAAAATCTGGTATGCTAACCGCTACTGGATGGTTATTAGTAAGGGGATGGAGAAGAATGTTTTCAAGTGAAACTAACCATCATACAACCGCTTAATCGAGCTAACTGTGCTGATTTATGTCAAATTCAACCATTTATGTTTTATAAAGTTTGACAGTCACGACCGAGGTAGATACCTCTGTTGGAAGAAGCGACCGGGCAGAAGGAGCCGGTGCAGCAGCAAGCGCTTGTGCCGCAACATCCTCTCCTCCGCCGCGGTTTCATAGAAACAATATGTCCCTGCTTAGTCATATACCCATGCCTAAGACTATGCTAGACCGTGAAATCAGCAGGTACTCCCTCGTGCAGAGTCTGAGCTGTCCAGGCAGAGCGTGGCAAGTCGTTCGAAGCAGTCTTCATTGACTATATATGAGCAGGAGGTTAACCTAGCCAGCGCCAGCGCAAGACTTCCCCTGCATATTACACCGATACCGTCGTACTTTCAAAACTAATTTAAGCAGTTGTGGCGCGCGGTCTCATTCCCTTCTCATTGATTGACGTCGTCTCGTCGCCCTGTGAGTCCTTCAAAGAAATATAGAGCTCCTCCATCCTCTGTCTGAATCCTTCCTTCCTCTCCTCAATCTCGTGCCTAGCTCTCTCTTCAGCTATCACATCATTCTCTTTCTCAATCTGCGCCTGCTCCTTCTCATACACACTCCTCACCACTTCCTCCAACGCCTCCAAACTATTAAACTCCTTGTTCCAACACCGCCTGACCACCGCGCCCATCGCACCCATTCCTTGCGTACATGGAAACACAACTTTTGCGCCTTCTTCCGCCTCGTCCAAGTCAGCTGCATGTCCTCCATTGAAAATGTCATACACAGTCCAGCCGTATGCATACGCTTCACTGTCCACGCCACCTTTTCCCCACCCAAACGTGTACACGCCACATCCTGATTGCAAATACTCGCCTACTTTAGCACAACTGCCGAAGTCGGAGAGTATGGCGTTGTCGTGGAGGTCAAGCAGGACATTACCTGGTTTTAGGTCACCGTGGAAAAGGTTCTGGCGTGCGAGCCAGGAGAGTGAGCGTGCTATTTGAATTGACCAGCGTAGTTTCAGATTCATGGGGATTGCTGAAGGTGAGTTTGTATGGTTGTCCAGACGAGCTTGAATAGACGATTCTAGTCGAGGGAGAAACAGACCTTCTGGTGTGGAGAGATGTGGTTGCATTATGGTAACACAACGATCGTGCTCGAGTGCTTTACTCAGATTGTCCATGACCTGTCCCTCATGTACCAGAGTGCGTTTGCGACAGATCTCAACACTGTTATATCGGGCGGCTTCTCGTCGTTTCAGGCTGGCGAGGGTTGAAGTGTGCGAAGGAACTGGTCCGAAGTTCCAGGTAAACGACTCGTGAGGCTGTAGTTCGTGTGTGTCGAGAACGCGGTAATTTGGTGCGAACTTGAGGACGATAGCCTGAGAAATCACGGCAATATAGACACCTTCATAGTCTGCGTGGAGGATGTGCCGGGGTTTGGAAGGATAGTTGGCGAGAGCGCCATTGATATTGATGGCGCGAAACGGAGAGTCGTGGATGTAACCGAGTTCGAGAATGTCCGAATTTGTTCTGTTACGCGTCATGGTAGATGTGGTATTGGTTGTGCTGGTAGTGCTGATTGCAAGAGGGCTCTTTAGGTGGGTTATTCTCTTTTGATGAATGGTGATACAAGGTTGGGTAGGAGTGTTAACGATACGGGAACGGAGGGCAGCAATACACTGAACGAGCGAACTTCTCAAGTAACAATAAAATAAAAAGTGATGATGTAGTTAGTAGTCGAGTACTCTTTCTGATGAACCAAAACAAGACATGGACGATGGTTCAAGATATAAGTACCATCGAGATCTTCCCCACGCGTGTACTGCACATAATATGTCTCACAGGACCTTGACAACGCATCACAACAAATCACTCACAAGACTCTCTGCATAAATACTTCCTTGCAGCTGACAATGCCAGCGAAGCGGTCACAGGCAGCGGCATTAGACGCGTTGAGGCTTGGCCAGGTGCATACGAAACACTAGGCTCGTTTCAAGACTCCACAGGAGATAAGGAGAATGCACGAATTAGATTGTCCATGTCGTCGAAGATAATCTCGAAGACGGACAGCGAGCCGATGACAAGAGTCCCCAGACTGGCGCCTCCTACATCATTGGTCGTTCTCTCCGTGTTTGTTGTGAAGCTTGAAGGATGTTGTTGTTATGCTGTTGCTTTGCTCTGATTGTGATCGACACCTCATGCTGGAAGCGTTCCGCCACTTGGGACTACCGTGCCAGACGCCCCACAATTTTCCCTTCTCGACATCCTTCAACTCCTTCAATCCTCACCTTGTCCTGCTGTCCTTGAGTCCGACACTGTGATGAGTAAGGCCCGATGGTGATTAGCGATACCACTACTGATTGCGCTTGCGCCAGCTATGCCAAGTTCGAACCTTGGGCCGTGACGAGCTTTTGCGATTCGCCAGATTGTCTTACTAACAACCTTCTAGAGCACGAGCGTAACTGAAAATAGACATCTAGACAAATCATGACATCTCAAGCATGAAAAGAGCACAATTTCAAAGGTCATGTACAACAAACATAGAATATTATATTGGGTCATAAACAGTATCTACGCGTAACTACCAGATGTATTCGAAGAGACTCGTGGGTAGAGAGGCTGGTGGTCGGTGGTATGGCAAAACTTTCGTTACTCATCCGCCACGAACACACCCCACAACAATAGTGCACGGGCAGTCTGGCCGATGACGTGTTGGGATGAGGAGGTATCCGGAGGAGGAGGCGAGGCTCGTGCGTGGGCGATTCCTTTGAGCAATGACTTTCGCAGTGGTACTATTAGATAAAGAGTGTTAGCTATTACAATGAGGGACACATACATACCCATCGGCCATCGTGTGGTCGTCATTGCTGCTGCCGTTGGAGGTGCGCAATATAGTCATTCAGCCAAATATAGACTTTTCCTGACGGTATATTGGGCAGACGAGCAAGATAACCCTTTTCCCTATTCATCCACAGCTCTTCCCGGTAGGCAATGAGGATCTCCAAAGGCGTCAAGCCGGCGTTTTCTGGAAGAGTGGCCATTTGAGCCAGCCCATCACGTACCATTGATGCCAGTGTCGACGGTCCGCCAGTAGCGGTTTCAGGAACCGGCCGCTCCAACGGCTGTTCCATTGGAGCAGGAGATGGTACTTCTGCGGTGGTAGAAGGCACTTCCATGGTGGTGGAGGGCACTCCTGAGGTTGAAGGTGGTACTTCAATAATGGAAGGTGGTACTTCGGTAGCGCCGCTTGATACTTGTGCTCCAGCTGACGTCGACTCACTTCGAGGCTGTGGCGCTTGTCTTGTTGGCTGTGAGTCTTGCACTAACGTTGGTGCAGCCAATCCTGTTGGTTCAGTTGCTTTCTTCGCATGACGCCGTCTCTGAGTATGCCGTTGAGCAGCACTAAGGCGCGGGCAATCATAATGGTAATGACTGCGATCACCAGTCGAGGCACACGCCCTGCAAGGATCATCAACCTTTTGGGATCGTGGTCTGCGTAACGGAGAAGGTGGGCGTCTGGACGCATGCGAAGAAGGGCGAGAAGGTGATCGGCGTTGCAAAGGCGGACGTCGAGTCAATAGCGAGCGTGACCGTCGACCTTGAGGATCCTGTGGGCGAGGACGATAGGACGAGCCAAGACGTGGAGGTGGGACCGCAGGCGAGCGTGAGCGAGAACGAGGGCGTCTACGAGGAGAGCGTGAACGTGGTCGTCTGGGAGGAGAGCGCGATTGACGTCGTGGAGGAGGGGTGGGTGATCGTGGACGGCGGGATGAGCGATAACTGCTCTGTCCTGGAGCAGGAGATTGAGTCCTACGCGATGGGCCACCGTATGGATCGATGAATCTCCTATCAGGATAATCCGTCGAATCCCGAGCCCTCAACATCCGCTGTGCCTCTTCAGCCTTTGGATTGGCCTCGTCGACCTGGCGTTTAAGCTCGGCTAACTGCTCTTCCTGACGCTCCTGTGCACGTCGCTCATCGTACCTTCTGTTGAATTCTGCGTCGAAATCATGTTGAGGAATATTTTGAGCTGCAGGAGCTAGAGGTGGAGTAGCTGAAGACATAGGTGCTGTCGAAAATGCAGATTGCTTTTCTCCACCAGCCATATCCTTTTGGCATTTGCTACACCTGTTGATATCGGCGGAACCAAGTAGAGTTGGGCAGCCAGCCGTTCTACATTGACGCGGGGGGGTCGGCTTGTCGCCACCACCTGAGCGGTCGTGTCTGCCTCTATAGCCACTACGACCGCAAGATTTGGCAGAAGCAGATCGATCTTGATTTCTAGTGTCGGACATGATGTATGCGATGTAGGCGTAGAAGCTAAGAACCTGCGTAAATGGTGCGTCAGCTAGATTGATGTGCAAATGGTGCAAGGTGTAATCAAGTGTGTAGTGTAGGTCTAGCAACTTAAACCCGTTGCGTAGGGTTAGGGTTAGCTGGGAAGCATACCAGATTTTGAAGCCTCGATTCACAATCTTCTGGCTACCCCGGTTCGAATCCGGGTACAAGCTTCGTTTTGCCCCTTACGGCCTCGTTTTTGCTCTTCCTATGCCTCCTACCTTTGCAACTGTCGTTTTGCACTATAGAAGGCCATGTTCCATATGTAACGAACAAAACCCTCCTATGAAAACAGCCTCGCGGCCGAGAATTTGTACGGCGAGAATTACAGCACTCTGAGCAGGGCTTGCGGCACATGAACGGTCCTCACCAACAGATAGTAGGAGAGGACATGGGCACCACTGGAGGTAAGTACGCGACCCATGACCAACTAACGCACTGCTTAGATCTAGAGCATCAGGACCGCTGGAGAGCAGCTTGATGACACCCTCGGTCGGATTCGTTGTAGTGGATTCTTTAAGAGCTTTCCTGCCGTTGTCTGAAGTTTGCTCAGCCCCAATTTGATTGAGTAGCATCGATGCTAACCATCACTCATTGGACATCGTACTTCATCGGTAGCGGTCTCCTACCACAAGGCCTTCCGAGTAGACTTACTGCCTCAACCTGGCATTTCTTGGGGCGGTGCAAGACTCGTGGCACGAATTCTTCCTGCCTTTTCACATTTTCTATTGTGCCTCTTTACTCAGAGAAAGACACGGAGTACCACACAGCATGGAGAACGAAATCTTTGACACCTTTACACTGCTGCTGATGTGCCTTTAATGCATGCCAGCCCGTATTTGTACCTGAAAGACTTTGTGCTCTGGACGAAAAATGCATTTCCGACATGTCTTACAGCTTAAGAGGTGCTTTGTGATATCTACGCAGCAGTTATCTCGACGTCCTGGCCTGGCTTGACAGTTGCGACTCCTGCCGACTTCGTTCCCAGCAATTTTTCCTCTGTAGACTCCCTCAAAGCCGCTGCAAGCACCGTCCGCGATGCAATTGCAGCCTCCACCGCCCTGTCAATCAAGCCTTCATCGGCTCCACCAGCACCATCTGACCCCTTCATCCATACCTCTGTGATCTCATCTCGTGATTGCAAGTACCCAACCACACAAGCCGAAACGACCCGCTCATGCTCTGCTGGACACGGATCAAGCACTATCGTTGTTCCTGTTTCTGCTTCTGTGTTGTTGTCCGCTCTCAATGTCGATGCCTGTGCAGCATCAGACACCACAGCAGCTACACCACCACTGACCAAGTCAACACAATCGATTCCTGCGTCGACTAGCGCGGCACTAGCTGCTGTTATCGCGCCTGCTAGTACAGTCATTGCGCCGTATCCTCCTCCTCCATTATTACTACTAACATCACCCCACCACCCATCTTCCTCCGCTTCTAGCACGGTAACAACAATATCCACACCACTCTTCGGCCACCGCTCCCCCACCACAACACCCCTCAACACCGTCTCCAGATGCACACCCAGATCCCTCTCGGCCGCGTCTCTCACAAACCCTCTTCTGTGCGTGCGCGACGCAAAAGGCGCGAATTTTATGCTGCACGTCAGCAGCAGATTTGGCGAGAAAGGTGCACTGCGAGGTAAAGGATGCGGACCGTGGATTGTTGCTGTCAGTTTTAGAGCAGAGGGTTGTGTGTGGAGTAGTGTTGGTGGGTGTGCTGTTGGAGAGGGAGAGAGCTCGAGGTAGGCGGACCCGGAGGCGGACGGGGTTAGGCCGGTGCGTAGGTAGATTTTGCGAAGGCTGTTGGAGGGGCGAGTGCGTTGAGGTCGGGGAGGAGATGTGCTGGAGGGGGTGAGGGTTGAGGCGTAGATGGGAGGATGTGTGCCGGAGGGAGGACCGTTGATGCGGCGGCGGTCTGCCATGGGTGTATCGAAAATGGAGACCGAGAGTAGTAGTGGATTTGGGCGAGTGTGTTTAGATATTGTTGGTAGGTGACAGAGAGCAGAGGTTAGTGTAGTAGACGCGATTGTCACTGACTGTTATTCCTTAGTTGACAAAGTCCATTGACACTTTTTAGAGATCGTCACTGCCTCACGTGCATCGCGGACCGAGTGTGCACCGAACTAGAAAACTTTCTCGACCTCGATTGTTTCTCCTCTGCCTCCTCTTCTTACATCTCTTCAGAAAGTGACATTCAATCAATTGAGCATACCAGCTTAGCAGACTGGAATGATGGCGTCTGCTGTTATCCGCTTGTGGTGTGCGGACGATGACGGACGCAATATGATCATGGTAGGCACAATCCATTCAAATTTACAAAACACATAACACTTTTACGGGAGGAAATCTTTAACACACTAGTTTCGGCGACTACGATGAGCCACAAACTAACATGCACTACCATCTGATCACACACAACACTTCTCCATCTCATCAATGCAGCACTTCAAGTCAGACGAGCAACACGCTAATTTTGATGGGCCATACAGACAATGTGTGCTTTAATCTGTGTCCTCCATTGTTTCTAGCATCTAGGTAAGCTTCTACACTCCTTTTCTTTTGTTGTACGTAAGGGCGGCATTTTTGTGATGATCGGATTTTATTTTATACAGTTCTGCTACTGAGCAAGATTGAAGACACTTATACCAGCTTACCTTTTGACTGATTTTATTGCCCCTCACACTATGCGCATCGAAGATTTTACACCATTTGGTTGTTTGCTTGTTACTGACGTGACTTCAATAGTATTTTCCTCCCTTTGCTTACAGCTGTATCACCCTACTCAGCGATCCCAGCATATACCACAGGTAAGCCCGATCCTCTCATTCTACACATCCTCTTCAATGATGACAACAGTCTATCCATTCAACGACTGGCCTGCTCTGTCGAGCCATTCTTCCTGATTCCGGACATCTGCACTGGCAGGTGGAAGATGGATGTGGAGTTGCTGTCCCTTGAATGTGGATGCGTAATTTAGCTTCAGTGTCTGGGGTGTTATTGAGTCCGTTATGGATTTGATGACCCTTGGGCCGGCGGAGGGGCATGACTTTAATACGGCGTTCTGATTTTTTTTTAAATCTCTGAGCTTGCTATGTCCTCGACAGCTCCAGGTGGTTATGTCGCTGACTATCTTCGAATAGGACTATCTCGTGCTATTGTTGGATGCCTTGGATGGGTGGTGGTAGTAGGATGTCCATTTCGTCTGATAACAATACAATATATATTATCGAGACTTCCAGCACGTTGTGTCCGTTTCATGCGTTCGTGATTGTGTTGATTGATGTGAGTGCAAATAAGCTTTGTGATAGGGCTGATCCGTCCCTTTGTTTCATGTTCAATCACGCGTTTCAGCAATTACAGTAAGCTGAAGCATACTTTTTCCCCTACAAATCTCCGCCTAGCCTTTGCCCATCACAACACGCTTGGTTCATGCACGCTCACGCTCACGCTGCTACTCTAAATCCACTGGAGCACATCTAAAGACCTTCTCGCGTGGTCGGGCCCTCGACAAGGAGCGAGCTTTGAGTGACCTGCCCAGCATGCAACGTCATGCATATATGAATGGGAACTTCTCCAGCCCATACCCAAGAGGCAGTGGAAATGGCAATCCTTTCAACTACGACAAATCTAGCAGGTCAGCGCAAACCCAATGATACACATGGGCCAAGACTAATATACACCCCAACAGATTCCAACCACGATCCGCACCCTTACGACGAAGAAGACAGCTCATCGCCAGGATCGGCCTAGGAGGCGGTCTCTTCTTCCTCATCCTCTGCTTCTTCTTCCCCTCAATACGACCGCCCATCCCTTCCGACCTCTTTTCCTCGGAAGACCTCCACCTCGAAACAGTCCGCTATTACGACCTATCTGAAACGCAAGGCACGGCCACGGGCTGGGAAAGAGGAGAGCGCGTCCTGCTATGCGCGCCATTACGAGACGCATCACCACATCTGCCCATGTTCTTCTCTCACCTTAAAAACCTCACCTACCCCCACAACCTCATCGACTTGGCCTTTTTGGTCGGAGACTCGAAAGATAATACAGATGAACTACTGACGACATCACTACAAGCGATTCAAGATGGTGAAGCGCCAGATCAGCAGTTTGGCGAAATTTCCATCATTCGTAAGGACTTTGGTCAAAAAGTAAATCAAGATGTTGAAAGTCGACATGGATTCGCGGCGCAAGCTAGTCGGAGAAAGTCAATGGCACAAGCTAGGAATTGGCTGTTGAGTGCGGCACTGAGGCCGACGCATAGTTGGGTGTATTGGAGAGATGTTGATGTTGAGACTGCTCCGACTACGATTCTGGAGGACCTGATGCGCCATAATAAGGACGTTATTGTGCCTAGTAAGCTTCTGCTTTGGCTCCACTTGCCAACTCCAGCAATTGATCTAACACGGACATATAGATGTATGGCGACCCCTCCCCGACTGGCTCGGCGGCGAACAACCCTACGACCTCAACTCCTGGCAGGAATCCGAAACTGCGCTCGCCCTCGCCGATACTCTTGATGAAGACGCCGTAATCGTAGAAGGCTATGCTGAGTATGCCACTTGGCGTCCTCATCTCGCCTATCTACGCGATCCCTTTGGTGATCCAGACATGGAGATGGATTTGGACGGCGTAGGGGGTGTGAGCATTCTAGCAAAAGCAAAGATATTTAGAGCTGGTGTGCATTTCCCCGCTTTCAGCTTCGAGAAGCATGCAGAGACTGAAGGATTTGGCAAGGTATGTTTTGTCATTCTCCCACTTCTTTCTGCGGAAGACTTGAAAGGCAACCTAAAGCACACTACTTTATCTTGGTTTTGTTTTTTTCCAGAAGCTAACAAAACACAACCCCAGATGGCGCGCCGCATGCAATACTCCGTCGTCGGCCTCCCCCACTACACAATCTGGCATTTATACGAGCCCTCCGCCGACGACCTCCGCCACATGGAAGACATGGAAACGGAGCGCCTCCAACGCGAAGCCGAAGACAAAGAGAAGCAAGAACGCGAGAAGAAAATCTCCGCCGAGTTCGACACGGGAATGAAGGATGAATGGGAAGCTGATAAGAAGGTTGTCGAGGAGAGTTTGAAGAAGGAATCGAGTGGTGATAAAGTGACGGAGGGAGGAAAGGAGGAGGTTGAGAGGGCGAGGAAGGAGAAGTTGGAGGCGAAGATGAGGAAGGAGGAGACGCCGTATCAGGAGCCGGATCCGAATATTGTTGTGCATATTGAGTAGAGTGGGAGATTGGAGGCTGGGCAGGAAGGCATGAACGTTTGTGGTTAGGAAGTCATAGAAGACTTTGGCGTCCTGGTGGTTGAGGACGTCGTTCGCGTCTGGTGACTACGACGACTTCTCAGAGTTCATGAAGCGATGTATGTAAAGTGGTAGATGTATTATGTATATGCTATGATATGAACCGAGCTCAATGTTTGGCAGTGAAGCTTACCGACTCTCATAGCGTTGCTGTCAGGTCAGTGTTGACGCTGCCGAGTTCGTATCGAATCTACGTGCTAACCACACCACTTCTACTGCTGTCTCATTCATCTCACTCAGCTTGTAATTCGAGACCTTGAATGTTTCATCGATATGTACAAGTACAGATTGTTACCCATTAGCCGACCATAACAACGTGGCCTGTTCTGCACTGCTGCTCTCTGAGAGAAAGACATTGTTCACATCAGCGACTTGCCCCGAGGACTTCGTGGACTGGGACGATAGCATCACAAAGGCAGAAACGTGAATTCAAAGTAATCTATCAGCGCGGAGTGTAGTGAGAAGAGCGAACACAAGACCCCCCCCCAACGTGCGAAGACGCTAGCCATCTCGTCGATGTAAGGCGCGCGATGCGACTTAGCTGTTATACTGCTGTCAGGCATGGCTGCGAAATTGCTTCGCATGCAAGATTGACAGCTTTTAAGACCTTCTTGAAACGTCGACGTGGTAGATTGGCATAGGTGTGAAATGGAAGAGTCGCTGTGCTCTGGGGTTGTCTGCGCTCCACTCGTACCTCCATGAAACAGCGAACGAAGTCCAAAGGGTTTTTGCCCTCATACCAGTAGGGAATGTCGACACCGACTAGGTTCTCTTCAAGGTCATCCAACAGCGAATTCCTTGACTTTCGACCATCGTTTGACCACGGTCTCTACAGCTTCGCGAATGATGTCAAACATGTTACGTCGAGCTTGTTCGATAACGAAGACTCTTGCTTCCTTTGACTCATAATGGCTGTGCATAATTCCAGTTCCGTCAAGCTGTATCCACATGGCGACGCTCTTATGGCCATTAGAGGTATAGTATGCTGTGCATTTTGCCCAGAAATCGTCGTCATCGTCTGCTACTGTTCGTAAGAGCTCGTTAGTCGGCTCGAAGTCTGCCTCGCTGTCTTCATCTCCGTCTCGATCAGCGGCAGCAGATTCGACAAATCCATTCGCCGGGTTTGGCTATTTCGCTGGGATCTGGAACTGCTTGCGGAGACCTGCTGTCGGTTCCGGCAGCACGCGATCCAGATTGTTGGGGATTCCCATTCTGTATCAAATTCTCAAATGGCGCACCATGGACACTTCAGAACAATGAGTATTTGGATTGCAATGGTAATGGGAGTCGTGGATACAGTGGTGACTGTGGTGTTTTTGGGCGTCTGATGCTCAGCTTTGTCTTGGAACTATGGTTGACATACTTCGTGTCACATCCCAAAGCCTCACCGTCCTGACTTCTGCGATCGTAGTCAAACTGCTGATAGTAGACTCTTGCCTTGTTTTCAAAGCTTTGAGGTTGTACCTGTTGTCATGGCTCGTCTGCAATTAGGCAGTAAAACTCGCCACTTTAGCTTTAGCAGTACATGCTTTCCGCTCTGCTTCAGTAGTTGTAGTAGCAAGCTCTTTCGGGCTTGTCGATTTGCCTGCCGCTAACTTTAACATCGAGATTCTTGATTTGTGTTTCCGAATCTATCGTACTCTGTTGGTGTAATGCTTACGAGGCGATACTAAGGTCTAGTTTCCCCTACAAGTCTTCGTGCAATTTCTTAAGTGATCAAGAGCTTGGTCTGACTGCGCTTTTTGTGTCTTAAGAACGGTAACTTGGGCCTGTATAGCTTCTTTGTCTTCGCTACAAGTGGCGTGGAGTCATAGATACTAGACAGGGCATTGAACTCTGTACTTGTTGATACTGAGATTCTAGTTCTGTGATACGATATAAGACCTCATTCTATACCTTTCTTGTACGTGGCCACTTTCCGAGTGGCGTTGTCCTTTCCTTCCTTTTCGCTATCACGTTCAAGCTTGATGCTCTAATATTGCTGGACGATACTGCTGAGCCATTCGATCTGTTTATCTCTTGTCGTTGCGGTCTATCAAGCGGAGCGTGAAAAAATAACAAGGCGGATTACGGAATGCGTCTACTGTTGAGAATTGGAAGGGTCTTTTGGTTTGAGCCCGAGGACTAGTTCGTGCGTGCTATACTTACGTATGCTATGCTTTTGTGACACGGTATGCTATGCTTTTGTGATGCGGTATGCTATGCCTTTGTGATGCCGAAACCATGTGATAGAATACCTCTTTACGTTGACTGATTCTGAGCTGTTGACTCGGTAAAGCAACTCTTCGTAGAATCCACGCTGTGTGTGTCCTTGAGATGGCCCGGGCAGGGCCTTGCTGAGTAGCAAGCACGAAGTTACAATCATCATAGCGACCGACTAATTCAATGCATTGTGCTGATCTTGTCGAATGAGGCGTCGTATTCAATGTCGATCTTGTGGTAAACAAGCCGATCTATATCTGCGAAAAGAGTTGTTAGCATACACCGTGTACAATTACGACAAAAAGAGCCATAGACGAACCAATTGCGCGGATGTTTCGAATCATAAGGTTGAGCTTGCTCAGTCATGGCTGTGCGGTGTGCTGATTACGGGCAGTTGCATCGTCTCGAGGCGTCGATACAGGTGTGTAACAGATCTCAGAACCAGCTTTTGATGATTTCGTCGGCTAGTCGTGTGGGATTGTATACGTGTTTTCCCACGAACAAAGCTTCGATGTGGTCGGCAGGCTGGATATGCAATTGTCAGCTGAGGACCTACACCCATTGAATATACCAGCACTCACAATAAAGCTCAATCCTTCATTATGAGCTTGCTCGCGTAAGTCATCGCCTTTGGTGCCGGACCGACTCTGTCTCTGCAATGGAAAAATGCCAGCACTCCTGAAACTCTCACCAGCAATGAAAAAGGAAACCTTGGCCGTCTTTGCAACGACAGCAGCCAATGCCTGCCTCGACTGGGCGAACACACCACCATTAGCACAATTTATCGCCGCTGTTGCCAGCACAATCTTCGGGGTGGTGGCGCATCTATTTCCCAGCCTTGCGATGAAATCACTCTGTGACAGCACCTGACACGTTCCTTCGCCGTCATCAAACAGCCCATATCCCTCCTTCATCCTCCTCGTAAACTCCTTCACCTTCACGCCGCCCTCCAAAGTATCCACCTCTCCCTCTCGTCCTTCGGCCTGTTGCAACACCACCACAGGCATCTTCCCCTTCTTGACAACCTGCCCCAACACCTCCGCAACAACCTGATCCCACACGGGCACAAAGACTTCAACATTCCCCGACTTCGGCACGATCCTCGCCGCCAACCTCGCCATATCCTCCTTCTCCCTCAGTGCTTCCGTAACATACTCCCGCCCGAACTGTACAATCGTCTCTTGTTCTCCACCTGCTTCCTCGGTGATTTCGGCACGGCCGAGTGACTGGATAAGCCATCGTTCAAAGGTCGCGGTGCCTGAGTCGATGGTGAAGGGGGTGTTTATTTGGGAAGCTAGTTGGGAGCGGAGAGTGGAGATTAGGGAGAGGACTTCGGAGACTGTGGAGGTGGGGTGGGAGGAGATGGAGTCGGTGACTGCGGAGATTGCGGCGAGGATTGGTGGGAGAGGATTTGGGGAGGAGATGTGAGCTTTGTAGCGGGATAGGATGCTGTTGGTGCTGTTAGTTAGGGGACGAGGGCAGTAGACTAGGGAAAGGACATGGGGATGAGACTTGCTCTGCTTCTGTCATGGTGGGAAGTGCTGTCGTAGTAGCCATGTGTTCTAGCAACAACTTGCTAGCAAATCGATACCAGAATGTACATAGAATATGTCAATAAATATTTGATTACTAATTCATTCGGGACTTCCGACGCTGCCTTATCTTCAACCACCTCTCGAAGTGTTCCAGCATCTCTATTTCAGACTCGTCTCCAGGCGAAAATTGGGAGTTCTGAAGTGCGTAAGATGTGCTGATGAGACTCGTCCGTCATCATGCTATATCACCAAGAAGTCTGTTACCTACACTCCTGTGATGCCTCCTGCTCGATCACGGCCAAATCTGCCTGGTCATGGATACGTCGTTGTCGGCAATGATGATGACTATGATCACACTACCACGCCAATAGATGCGCGGACTGACGCACTAAAGAGTGATGAAGCTGCAGAAGATCTTCACGACCTTGATGACAAGCTCCTGGAACCAACTGAGCTGGAATTGAAGACCCTGCGACGTATCTCCGGCCATGTTCCCTGGCAGGCGTATTCCATTGCCTTTGTAGAACTATGTGAACGGTTTTCCTGGTATGGAACTACAGCAGTATGTAAGTGATGTCAAGCAATCAACCTCTAGCTGCAAGACTCATCGTAGTAGTTGTGAATTTCATACAGCAACCTCTACCACCAGGTTCGTCGACAGGTGCAGCGGGTACTGATGGTCAAGCAGGAGCTTTAGGCTTGGGTCAACGTGTGAGTAGATGTCCTTACGGTTTGCGGTGTGCAATAATTCGCCATCCTTTCTGACGTATAATGTATTAGACCTCAACAAGCATTACCATGTTCAACTCCTTCTTCGCATACACAACGCCCTTAATCGGTGCAATCATAGCAGACAAATACCTGGGGCGTCTTCGTACAATATCATATGCGATCCGCTTTGCCCTCATTGGACATTGCATCCTCATCACCTCTTCTCTGCCCATAATGATTGCCCGACCTCACTCCGCTCTCCCCGTCTTCATCGTCGGCCTCTTGTTCATGGGTCTGGGCACAGGAGGTTTTAAATCTAACATATCTCCACTACTCGCCGAGCAAATACCTGCTACACACAAACGCATCACCACCCTCCCCACAGGCGAGCGTGTCATCGTCGACCCCATCGTCACCATCTCGCGATTGTACATGTACTTTTATTTGATGATCAACGTAGGCTCTCTCCTCGGCGGCACATCATTGGTATACGCAGAGAAATACCTCGGATTCTGGGTCGCCTTCAGCTTACCAACACTGATGTTCTGTCTCTGTCCTCTCGTTCTCTCAAAATGCCAGTCACAATACCGTCAAACACCTCCAACACCAGAGCAAAGCACACTCAGTCTCGCATTCCGCCTCTACTTCCTCGCCTTGAAACAACACTTTCGCAACCGTCGCACCCACACCCCCACCACACTAAAACCTTCCTTCTGGGACGCCATCAAACCCGCCAACCTCCCCCATCCCCATCCACCCTGGCTCACCAACCTCCCACCCACCTACATCGACCAAATCGCGCGCGGCTTCACCGCCTGCAAAGTCTTCGCCTGGTTCCCGCTCTACTGGCTCGCCTACAACCAAATGGTCAACAACCTAACCTCCCAATCCGCCACCATGACACTGCACGGCATGCCCAACGACATCCTCAACAACCTCAACCCACTATGTCTCATTCTCGTGATCCCGCTCCTGGACAAACTAATCTACCCCTTGCCCTATCTCCGCCACTTCACACCAATCAAACGCATCACCTTTGGCTTCCTGACGGCAGCATGCGCAATGTTCGCCGCAATGGCTACACAAATCGCCATCTACCACCTCAGTCCGTGCGGCTATACTGCCTCAACCTGCGCCACTCCCGCCCCCATCAGCGTGTGGTGGCAAGCCATCCCATACATCTTGATCGGAATATCAGAAGTTTTCGCCTCAGTGACTGGGCTGGAATATGCGTTCACCAAGGCGCCGGAGGACATGCGGAGTTTAGTGACGGGAGTGTATTTGTTGCAGACGGCTGTGGCGGCGCTGCTGGGCCAGTTGCTGGTGCCGCTGAGTGCGGATCCGTGGCTCAGCTGGAATTATGCGGTTGCGGGGTTTTTGGCGCTGGGTGGAGGGGTTGGGTTTTGGGTTGGGAATCGAGGGGTGGATGGACGGGAGGATGAGATGAATATGCTTGGTGGGAGGGAGATAGGGGAGGAGATGGAGGAAATGATGATGCGATAGGAATAGGCAATCTGATGTAACAGAACAGGGTCAAGGAATCTTTTTAATCCTTCTATTGTATGCAGATATTAGAGATAGATACATCTGGTATGACTTTCTGTTTTGCATTGTTTTTATGTACCTTCATCGAATTCCAGACGTAGTATTATGCCCTATGTCTCACCATTCATGATCCGACACTCTCTTGGGGTATATCTCTAAACCTTGACCATCTTATAACGCCAAATTCGTCTCATTCCGTCACATAGTGCCATGAATATCTTTTATAACGGCACTTTTATATTCGCAAGCCCTTCTTGTCCGGATAAGTCAATCACAAGAAGTACTCCGTGACCGGCTTCTTCGCCGGCATGCCCTTATCATGTAACTGCTTCGCCGCCTCGAACACCCTATACCTCCTTCCCGGCGCAACTGCAATATCAAACGGCGGTCTCGGTGTATGATTCATTTTCGTAATCCCCTCGTCCGTCCACGGCGTGTATCCCGCATTTGCGCCTTCTTCACCCAGTTCCAATATTGCGGCCACGTTGCCACATCGGTAGCAATAGTTCGGCGCACTCCACACGGTTACAATCGTGCTATCGAACAGTTCTTTGAACCCTTCCATGACGAGTTGATGGGCGCGTGCGATCAGGGAGATGTTGTTGTTGTGGCAGAATTTCTTGACGATGTCGTTGCCGAAAAGGTAGCCTGCGCCGCGTGGAGACAAACCCCAGCCTTCGATGTCGTCTGGATCTGACCAGAGAAGATCACACATTGCGCCTTCGTGCGGCACCTCTTGTTTTCGATCGATCAGGCGTATTTGATCGATCGATTCGATGTGAGGAGATAGTCCACCGTGTACACATAGCACAGCGCCGCCTGTACGGACAGGACTACCAGAAGTGCCTGATGCTGCGCCTGTTCCTGGAGGACTGGAGGT
>Ga0160429_1000346_pt1 | contig 49628 bp, 47 predicted proteins | sample SolpanmetagenomR_FD_108199 | JGI IMG/M metagenome (GOLD analysis project Ga0160429, IMG submission 108199) | Solar panel surface microbial communities from Lawrence Berkeley National Laboratory, California, USA - R | ecosystem: Engineered > Built environment > Solar panel > Unclassified ... | reverse complement strand
CCGGCGCTGTATGTGGGCCTCATTCGGGGTTTTGCTTACGTCCTAACGCCTGCCGATGAGCCGGATTCATTGGCTGCTTCGCAGTTGCGGTGGCTGCACTGGCTGGTCACCGGCTCGGCCCTGCTCTGTCTGGTGCTCGTTACCGGCGAGTTAGGGCTCCACTACCCGCTCTTCACGGTGGCCTGGCTATTAGGGGGCGGCGTGCTGGCCGGGGGGCGCTTGCGCCTACACCAGCTCTTGCCCGAAGAGCGCTCCTTGGCTAAGGCCCAGGTATGGATACTAGGCGTGCTGAGCCCCTTACTAGTAGGAGCTGCGCTTATTTCAAGCAGCGATGTGGTGTTTCAGAGCGCCAGTGCCAGGGTTGAGGTTGACCGCAGCTTTGCCTTAGAAGCGGACGAAGACTATGGCCAGATACGCTTTTATCAGACTACGTACTTCCTCTTCCACGAGCAGGTAGGGGAACTGCGTCAGAAGGAGATGGGTAGTATAGCCGCAATAGGCACCATATTCAGTCGCACCTGGTGGGCGGAAGTTCAAGCAGTTGGCCTTGACCCTAAGAACCGCGAGGCACAGGTGTTTTTTGCTGGTCCTTCCGAGAAAGGCGTCCTTATTCGGATGGAGTAGTTTGAGCATCTTGCTCTCGTAATCCTCACTATTAGGAGGGAAGCTCCGCTCACCACGGGTCTTTTTTGTTTGCTACAGTCTGCGAAGCTACCTCACTGTAATGGCCGCTCTGAATTACTTTTAGTTAGCTACTGTTTGTCGCGTTCTTGTATCTACTTTCTCAGTAAATAAAAATGTTCATCAGATGGAAGGCATTCAGTGTCTAGTAGATACTCCATTCATTACAGTGTCGCACGACCCAGCCAACAACTGGCTCTATGCTCAGTGGCATGGCCTGCATAATGAGGAGTCGGTACGTGTTTCTGCGGAGCACATCTTCGCGTGCCTGACTGCCTATCCCTGCTTGAAAATGCTCAGTGACCACAGTTTGCTGGTGGGCAACTGGCAGCCGGCTATCCCCTCCGTAGTGCAGCAGAACTTCGCGCGTCTGGCCGCGCACGGGGTTAGGTATGTTGGCTGGGTTCATTCCTTCGAGTACAGTGACCTAATAGCTATGGAGCGAGTAGTTCGCAATATGGCCCAGCCGCTTGTCGGCCTATTTGACGAGGTAGTTTCCGCCTCCGACTGGCTGTTGCACTGTCCAATTGATTTGCCCCCCTTAAGCAGTGACGTAGCGCGCCGTTGAGTGATCGAGACCTGCTGCCTTCCGCCACAAAAAGCCCCGCTCTCGACGGGGCTTTTTTGTGGCCCACTCGCAAGCAGGAGTAAGCCTGTATGGGGAATGTGGCTTTGGTATGACTATTCCATTTATTAGTAAGTCATAATAAATAAAATACAGTAATTAAGACACTTTATCAGTGCTTTAGCACAACTGTATTTAGTAGTTAAATACATTTGTAGTCTTGCTCTTTCGCTAATTATTAAATTTTAATGCGCTCTATGAATAATTATACTAAAGCACAAGGGTCTCATCTTCAATTTGAAAATGCCGTTGGGCGGATTCTCGTACATCCAGCCGGGCTCTTCATTGCTATCGAGTACCACACTGGCCCGCGCCAGCCTAGCGAACTACAAGCTTTTCTTATCCAAGCCGGCAACACACTGTCGCGGTGGGGCTGGGATAAGCTGCTCACGGCGCACCTACCCATGCCCGAGTTTACAGCGGAAGAGGTAGAACAAATTAGCGTCCATTGGCACGCAAACTTGCCCCAGCACCCAGGCTTGCTGCATAGTGCCCTCTTACTTCCTCATGCGGTCTTTACACGGCTCTCCTCAGGTAGGAAAGTACTTAATCCCGCATAGCTGCTGACATAAGCTCTTATAGGGCCAGTCGTTTCTGGGCCCTAACACAGCTGGCTAGTGCTGTAGAGTTTTACAGCGTAAGCCGGCAACCGCAATCCAGTTGCCTAAGCTCAACCGTAGGCACCATATTATACACTTCGCACTTCTACCTTCTACTACCTTACCGCTCTTTACTATGAACGAATTTTCTTTACTCATCCAGGACTGGGAAGCTGATATTCAGTTGCTGAAAAAGCACTTGCGCCGCCTCGCCTCACAGGTAAGCGCTCCCCAAACACTGGCAAAGCGCCGTTATCTGCAGCGCAAACTGCACCAGGCCCGCCAGGCTCAGGTGCTGCTCTACGACCTCTCTCACGCGCATGCAGGTGCTTTTGGTCTGGCCGCCTAACAGCCGCAAAAGCGAGTCAGGATTACCTGACCATTACCAGAGCTTACGTAAAAAGCCCCGCTCACCACGGGGCTTTTTTATGCCACCACTTTTAGCACCTCGTCCTAACTTGCCGGGCCTATTCTGCTACTAGCTATGGAACTCATCTTTCGCCAGCGTCTCGACCGCCCCGACAAGCTAGGCCGGGCGGCCATCTTCGGAGACCTGCACTGGGCGGGCGGCCATCGCTGGAAAATGCCCACGGGTGTCAAGGTGCTACCTCAGCACTGGCAGCCCACCAAGTCCAAGCGCATCCACACCAGCGCGCCAGACGCCAACGCCCTGAACCTACGCCTGACTCGATTGCTGACGGCTGTACATAGCGTTTTTCTCAAAGCCGAGGCCGACCGACGGCCCGAATCGGCCGTCACAGTGGCCGAACTGCAAGAGGCCCTGCTCGAAGCCGGTGCCGGGAGTCGGCGGGCCGTAACGCCGCCACCTCCTCCACCAGTAGACCCAAACGCACCGCTACCAGACACGGCTACCTGGCAGGAGCTGAACGAGCGCTGGCAGCGCGAGAACACTGGCCGTGTATCGCCTATCGTACTCAAGGGCTTTAACCAAGTGCTAGGCCACCTCGAGGCCTTTGATTCCACCCTGCGCATTGGAGGCCTGACACGGGAGCGGCTGATGCAGTACACCAACCACCTCTATGAGCAGGGCTACAAAGACGGCACGCTGGAGCGCCATTACTGGTTTTTCCGCGAGTGCATCCAGCTAACCGGTCGGCCAGCTCCGAAGTGGCTGGTGCTACCCAACGTGCGCTACGGCAAGGCCGTGAGCTTGCAGCGGGCCGAGGTGCTCCAACTAGCCACCGTAGCGCTACCCGCGCACCTCAGCTTACACCGGGACGTCTTTCTGTTCCAACTACTGCTGCTGCTACGTGATTCTGACATGCGGGCACTACGACCCTATCATGTGCGGCTCCATGACTTACCTAGTTATGGCCCCACGCTCTGTGTGGAGCTTTATCAGCAGAAAACGGGTGAACCAGTGCTCGTACCATTACCCCCACTAGCGGCGGCTATCTGGCAGCACTACGAGGGGAAGCTGCCCGTATTCTCTAATGCCTACCGTAACGAAAGGACGCGCGAGGCAGCATGTGCAGCTGGGCTCACGCGCGAGGTGGTAATGGTTGCTTTTTCCGGTAAAACCAAGCACGAGGCAGTGAGTCCTGTCTTTGAAGTGATAACCACCCACACCGCTCGTCACACCGGTGCGACACTCCTTACCTGGGCCAGTGATGGGGACCAAACCCTAAAAGAGCTAGCTTTGGGCCACGTTTCGGACTCAGTGTATGGTTCCGATACCGTAGAGCGCTACGGCCCGCGGCTACTAGCTGCTTGGGAGAAGATACTGACCGATGACCGGGGGCAAGTTTTGGATGACCGGGGGCAAGCTATAGAAAACCGGGGGCAGTTATCAGAAATACCCCCGGTTCTACCGGGAAACCATGCTACTACTCGCCGGTTCTTAAAGGGAGGGCGATATAAAACAGCTAGTTAGCAGCACTATTTTGGCATAGAGCGGCAACGTCCGGCAGTATGATTATACCTGACCAAATTGTAGTTGGTAGTCACCTAGTGCCAAGGCCTTGAGCCGGCCCCGCTCTTGTAAGAAAAAGTGCGCTGATAGGAAGTCGGGTCCGTATTGCCCTTGCTTTGGCCGCCAAGTGAAAGTCTCGCCGGCATCTTTCTCGGCCGAAAAGCCTAGGCTGAAATCGTGAGCATGGCTCACGCGGTAGCGCACTAGCAGCTTGTGGGGTGAGCCTAGGTAGTGAGAGGTGAGCCGCCCCTGAAACGTGTCGGCTACCGCGTAGCCTTTACGTTGCTGCAATACCTGCTCGGAGCGCACAAACAGGGCGTTGTTTTCTTCGTTTCTGATGCGCTGCCACAGCGGGCCGCGTGCCCGATTAGGGTCGTCGGCCTGCACCGTCACGAAGGGTAGCACGCGGTAGATGGTACGCAGGTCCCAGCCCGGCACTGCCTGGAGCTCATAGAGGCTCAAGAGCGGGCCCGTTTCCTGCCGGTGCTTTAGAAGATTGGTAATCTGGGTTTCAGAAAGCAGCAATAGCGCTCGCAAGCCCTCGCGAGTGGCTACGTTGAGATTTACCGGCGTCTGATAGTATTGCAGTAGCGTTTCGTACAAATCTTCGTAGGGCACTTGGTCCGACTGAATTTCGGCAAACAGCTCCTGCGTGAGGCGGTCGAGGTCAGGCGCCCGGCGCGGTAGCTCCTGAGCATAGGCTGGGAGTACCAGCACTAGCCCACCTAGGCATCCAATGAGCGCGCATAGCCTGGGCCAGCTAGTATGGCGCGGTGGTCTGGCTGTTGCCTTGCTAGGCTTCATGGCTTGCGCTCCCATTGCCAGTTTACACTGAGAAACTGGCTCATGCCTAGTACACTGTGCCAGCCGGCCGCGTAGTCGAACTGAAAGTTGCTAGCCTTTACGCCTACGCCGGCTGTCGTTTGCTGGCTCAGGCTGGCATAACCCGCCCGCAGGGCTACAGCTGGAGCCAGCAGATATTCCAGCCCCGCCTTAATACCCGCGTCGTGTTCGATATCCTTCTCGCTTTCAAGTACTACCAGTACTTGTTTGCCGGCCCTATAGGCTAGGCCGGCGCGCAGCACGGTAGGCACGCGCTCATCTTGGTAGTTGGCTAGCTTAGCTTGGTTAAGATTATAGAGGTACACGCCGAAGGTGAGGTGCTCGGGCACTACTTCGGCTTGCCCGCCCAGCGAGCCCACCAGTGCGCGCCGGCTGCCTAGGTCCCGAAAACTGACTTGTAGCATGTCAAGCCGGCCGCCGATATTCACTACCCCTAGGCGGTAGCCATAGGCCGCGCCCACGCGCACCTCACTATACAGCGCTCCGCCAAAGCGCTGGGCCTCGAACCCGACCACACCCCGCTCGGCGCGAGCGGGCTGCCCAGCGGCGGCGGGCTCTACTACACCTAGAGGCAGCGCTAGAGCCACAGCTACCACATTGAGACTCGTAATCAGGTAGCGATTTTCAAAATAGGCACCTGCTGTGGGGCGGGTGAGGGTGCCCAGGCCCGCCGCGTTATTGGCCACGGCCCATACGTTATTGCCGAGCGTAGCCGAAGCGCTGCCTAGCGCCACCGCCCGTGCGCCGTGCCCAGCCGGGCCGTTGCCCTGGGCACGTAGCCGAGTGTTGCCCAAGGCGAGTAAGTTGATAAGAAAGAATATAAGTAATCGTAGAGGCATAGAAAGTGCTAAGCAATTAAAAAATAAATATAAGCCGTTATACCTGATAAAAGTGTAGGGTAGTCCGATAATGGTAATAGGATTTTTAAGAGATGTTTCTGGCAAGGGTATCGGCCTGCGTTACTAGCTGCGGGGTACCTAGGGCAGCTGCGTATGCTTGTGCTTATGCCTAGCCAGTAGCGGGCACCCTGCCGTATCTTTAAGCGATGCTTTACTCACTGGCCCGCGCTCTTTTCTTGGCGTGCATCTGGTTCTACCGCCGCTTTATCTCGCCCCTCACGCCGCCAAGCTGCCGCTACACGCCCACTTGCTCGGCCTACGCGGCCGAGGCTATTACCAAGTACGGCCCGTGGCGGGGCGGGCGGCTGGCCCTGCGTCGCATTGGGCGCTGCCACCCGTGGGGAAGCCAGGGCTACGACCCAGTGCCTTAGCTGCAAGCTTGGCCCTCAGCGCTGCTTTTCGCGTAAGAGCCATTCTATGCTCTGCTTCTCTCTCCTCATTCGTCCCCTGCTGGGGATAACGCTTCTCACGTCAGCCTGCTCGCAAGCAGAAGGTGACAATGCTGCTACTACTACCGACCAACCCCAGGCCATCGCACAGGCCCCGGCGGGCAAGAAAGGTAAAAAAGGTGGCCATAAAAAGGGTAAAGGCAAAGGTGCCGACCTGCCAGCAGGCCTGCGTAGCGTAGGCCGCCTCACCGATGGCATCCTGGAAAGCTCGGGGCTGTGTGCTGCACCCGAAGCAGGTACCTATTTTACCTTCGGCGACGATGGCCAGCAACCTATTGTGTACCGCGTCGACGCCACTGGTCAGCAAGTGGGCCAGTTTACCCTAGGTGCTCCTAACCACGACTGGGAGAGCCTAAGCCGCGACAACCGCGGCAATTACTTTATGGGCGATTGTGGCAACAACAATAACGACCGCCGCAACCTAGCCATCCTACGTTTTCGCCCCGAGCAACCTGAGAAGGTTAGCAAAATCAACTTTTCCTACCCCGACCAAACCGAGTTTCCGCCTAGCAAGAGTGCCCGCAATTTTGACTGTGAAGCCAGCCTTTGGCACGATGGTCAGGTTTACCTATTTACCAAAGACCGAGCGCAGTCGACCACTTGCAAAGTATATACAGTGCCCGAAACGCCAGGTACTTACAAAGCAAAGCTTATTACGAAACTGGCCATACCAGGCCAGGTTACCGATGCGACACTGTCGCCTAGTGGCCGCCGCCTAGTGCTGCTGGCCCGGCAAGAATTATTCATTTTTGATGGTGATTCTTGGGATGCTATTCTGAAAGCAACGCCCCGCCACATCGCTCTGAAGGGCGCAGGCCAAACAGAAGGTGCTGCCTTCAAAAACGAAAAAACGCTGCTGCTCACTACCGAGCAGGGCGCTATGTACGAGTTGGACTTGTAGCAGCTACAGCCTGTGTATAAATTAAAAAAGGCCCCTTGCACAACGCAAGGGGCCTTTTTTAGCTGAAAACTGACCTAGGCCTTGGTGGCCGCGGCTTGGGCTGCTTCCTCGGCGGCGAGGTCGCGTGGGGCAAAGCCGTGAGGGTTCTTTGGGTTTTTGCCGGCGCGCAGCAGCACCCATAGCCCGATAAGAATGAAAGGAATGCTCAACAGCTGGCCAATGTTGAGGCCGTACTCGGCAATGATGCCGCTTTCTTTCGTGACTTGGTTTTCCTTGAAATACTCCACAAAAATGCGGAACGAGAAGAGCAGCACCACAAATAAGCCAAAGAGCAAGCCGCGGGGTGTGCGTTCCTTGTACTTGTTCCACAGCCCATAGAGCAGCGCCACTAGCACGAGGCAGAAGAGCGACTCATAAATCTGGGTAGGGTGGCGTGGCACTGCCACTTCGGTCGACTGGCTGACGGCTCCATCTACGGGCGTAACCACAAAGTCAGCCTCTTCCTTGCCCTCTACCCGGGTGCGCTGCACCGCCACGGCCCCAGCCGGTACGGGCTGGTCAGGCGTGAACTGCTGAAGGTGCTCGATATCGCGCGGAAATACAAAGCCCCAAGGCTCAGTGGTGGGCTTGCCCACAATTTCGGAGTTCATAAGGTTGCCTAAGCGGATGCAAGCACCCCCAATAGCCACCACAATAACAATGCGGTCGAGCACCCAGAGGTAATCGAACTTATTGCGCATGCTAAAAATGAATAGTGCTAGCAAGATGCCAATCGTAGCCCCGTGCGAAGCCAAGCCGCCGTGCCAGATTTTAAGAATCTCCAGTGGCTGGTCTTTGTATTGGTCCCAGTCGTAGAAGAAAACGTGCCCTAGGCGAGCGCCCAGCACCGTGCCCACCACCATGTAAAATGTGATGACATCGACCCAGTAAGGCCGCACGCCCTCTTCTTTGTAGATGTGCGTGAGCACAAAAGAGCCAATAACAAAGCCGAGGGCAAACAACACACCGTACCAGCGCAGAAGCAGCGGGCCGATTTCGGCAATAATGGGCGAGACGTTCCAGGTAACGTAGGCGAGGGGAGGCAACATGTGCAACAAAAAAGTAAGAGGGTTCAAAGGTACTTACTACCTGGGCTCACCATTTTGGTAGCGCCGCGGCTCTTTATCCAAAAGCTGAGTAGTAGCTCGAGCCCGCTAGCACCGCAGCGCATGCGCGAGCTATGCCAGCAGGAACGAGCAGAAGCAAGAATTAGCGGGGTAGTGAGCTGGCCGGCAGGCTCGCTGGGTAGTTAGTGTACTGGCTAGTAGCGGCTGGGTGGAGCGCTATGCCATCGCCACTCACTACCAGTACCAGCAGACCTAGGAGCGCCACGTACGCCGGCCGACGTGCCCAAGTGGGTAGCCAGCGGCCAGCGGGCTGCGCCTGGGCAGTGAGCCGGGCGTGAACCCGGGCGTAGAAAAAAGGCTGCGGCTGGGCCTTGGGCTGCTTATGAAGCTGCTGTAGCAGCTCTTCCCACGCTTGGTCGGAGCCGGGGCTATTGGCTTGGTTAGTCATGGCGAGCGGAGGGGCTAAGATGCTTGCGCAGCGTCTGGCGGGCCCGAAACAGCAAGGATTCGACGGCCCCAACGGTAGTATCAAGCACCGCTGCTATTTCTTCGTAGCTCAGGTCTTGCTCGTGGCGTAGCGTGAAAGCCACTTGCTGCTGGCTAGGTAGGCGGGTGATGCGGTCGAGCAATAAGCGTAGTTGTTGCTCGCCCTCTAGCAGCGCTAGCGGATGTGCGTGGTCGGGCGGTTCGTGTAGTACCTGGTTGTGAAAGCCCAAAAGACTAGTGAAGTAGGCAAAGCGTTTCTTGGCATTGGCACGCCGCCGGTGCTGCAAGGCTCGCGAGGTAGCTAGCCGGTATAGCCACGTGCTGAGGGCCGTATCGCCTCGGAACCTAGCTACCGTCTGGTAAACCTCCACAAACACCTCCTGAGCCACATCCTCCGCCTCTTCGGCAGAGCGAAGCAATGAAAAAGCAGTGCTATAGACACGCTGCTGGTAGCATGTTACCAAGGTGCAGAAGGCCGCCTCACTACCCTGCTGCAACTGCGCCAATAGGTCGGCATCGGCAATAGCAAGGCTTGCGCTAGCCACGGGCGACGACTCAAAAGCAAAAGGGAGCGAAAGGCTGCAAGCCATAAAAACCAGGTTATGTAGCTACCTAGGTGTGGGCGTAAACGTAGCGCAACGCACAATGGCTAGCGTTACTGAGACTTAGGTGCCAGTATGGCAAAAAACTTGCGCAAGCTTACTTATTTAACAGGTATGTTTTTGGTTAACAGTACTATTATTTTAAAAAAATAGCTACTTGAACTACCCGCGCCCATCGCTAAGCGAGGAGGCAGGCAGCTCAAGTAGCTGCTATTTTCGTTTACCTGGTAAGCTTACAGGGCTGCTAACTCCTCGCCAAAGCCACCGCTCAGGATGGGGAAGCGCAGCCACGAGCGCGGGTCCACATTGTAGTCGTCGAGGTGGAAGGAAGGCGCATAGCGCTCACGCTTCCATTGGTTGCGGCTCCAGAGCTGGTAAAACCGTTTCACATAAGTGCGCAGTTGCTCAAACTCGTGCGTTGGCTCTTCGGCTACAAGCTGGGCCAGCACGGCGGCCGGCGACAGGCGGTCGTAGAAAGCCAAGCGCTCGATGCGGTTGAGCAGCACGTAGGGCATAAGGTCGCGCTCGTCGGTTTGCTTGTCGGCCAGGGGGCGCAGTTCCGCCGTCGGTTGTAGGGCATTCACGTGGCGCAGGCCTTCGTAGCCGAGCGCAGTTTGGGCCCAGCGCAACCACTTTTTGACAAAATCCTTATCAACGCCCGCGATAGGGGAGATGCTGCCGGCTGTATCGCCATCCATAGTGCAGTAGCCCACGCTGGCTTCCGAGCGGTTGGAAGTAGTGATGAGCAAGCAATTCTGCACGTTGGCCAGCAGCCAAATGCTGGGAGCCCGCACCCGCGCCTGGATATTTTGCAGCGCCAGGTCATCGGTTTGCCAAGAGAGTTCGCGCCCTAGCGCGTGCTCAATTTTACCTACGTAGCCAGTTACCTCGTCGTCGATGGTCCAGGCAAAGAAACGGGCCCCTAGGCTGTCGGCCAGCTCTTTAGCCGAGTTTAGCGTGTCGTCCGAAGAATTAATGGTGCCTTGATAAGCACAGGTCAACAACTGCCGCACCAGCTGTTGCTGCTCGGTAAGTTGCGGTGCATTCGTTATGGGTTCTACCTCCTGGTGGGCTTTGCCGCCTGCACCAGCTTGCGTCACGTCGGCTTTGGCTTGGTCAAAAGCCCCAAGGCGCCGCTTAAATTCTTCTACCCCTAGCTCGGCTACCCCTAGGCGCACCATTTCGGCTACCGCCACGGCACAGAAGCACGAGTCGGCCCCACCACTCAGGCTTAGCACAAAGCCTCGGCTGTGTGCCTTGCGCAAGTAATCGAAGAGCCCTAGGCTAATAGCTTGGTTGAGCTCGCGGTACTCATCGGGCTCGGGCAGCTGCACAATGGCCTGCACTACTTCCAGCGGCTCGTCGAAATCTACATCCACCCATTCTAAGTCCACCTCCTTAAAGCTGAGCAGTTGATTGCGCTTGAGCAAATGGCCATTGCGTGCTACCAGGATTTCGCCATCGTAGATAGTGCGGCCCGCTTCATTGCCTAGGAGGTTGGCATAGAGGTATGTGCACTCAAAATTGCGCGATGAATTAAGTACCAATTTGTAGCGTACGTCGGTCTTGCTCATGGCAAAATGGCTAGCCGACGGGTTCACTATCAGGTCTACTTTGCCGCGCAGGCGGCAGGCGGGGCGTACATCATCGGGCCGCCAAGCATCTTCACAAATTTCGAAGCCAAACCGCACGCCGTGGTGCTCAAAGGTGAGGTCGCCCAGCGGCCAGCTTTCGCCCTCGTGCTCCACGGTAGTCGTTTCGCCCGCGGGCCACGACACGAAAAAGCGCGTTTCGTAGTGCACCCCGTCGTTGGCCAAAAACTGCTTGGCCACGAAACCTAGGATTTCGCCGTCGCGCAGCACGGCGGCCGTGTTGTAGGTGTAGTGGTGCAAGCGTACCGGCAAGCCTACCACCACACAAATGCCGTGCGTAAGGGGCCGTATTTTTTGCAGGTGTGCCATCGCCGCCGCGGGCAGCCAGTCGCTCAAAAACAGGTCTTCGCAGTTATAGCCTGTTAGGCATAGCTCGGGCAGGCATAGCAACTCGACTCCGCTGGCTTTCGCTTGCTCAATGGCCGTGGTGATATTCTGAATATTGTGGTTCCAGTCAAATGGAATCTGGTTGAGGGCGGCGCCGGCGAGTCGCATAGGAAAGAGCAGTTCAGGAAAGCGATATTGGACAAAGAAACTTCGTGTTTGCTCGCTATACGGATAATATGCACCACTTGCTTATTGCTTGCTGCTGCTTGCTCAGCCAAGCACTACCTGCCCAGACAAGTAAGCCTCAACTATTAAGAATCAATAAGCCCATTCTATTTGAGCAGCTTACCGCTGACTTACACCCCGACCAATTATTTCGACTCTATCGCACCAATCTCAAGCTAAAGCAAGTAAGGCCAAATCGACATGACTCAGCAGTAAAGGACTCGACAGTAACAGTATCAACGCCCGCCGACCAGCTAGCGCTGTTTAAAAATCGTTATAATACCTCGTTGCTTAGCGCAAGTTTTACTTCCAACAAGGTCAAATTTAATGGTCTACAAGTCGGCGTTACAAAAGAACTGTTTTGCCGCACGCTGCACGTAAGCCCTGCCTACACAGTGTATGCCTTTACCGATGGCATGGAAGATTTTGTGCAGCTTACGTGCACGTTTGCCAACGGTAAGCTGAAGACTGTTGAGTATAAATACCTAATCAATCCTGCTGGTATTGACTAGCTTCGCGCTTGGCTACACCCCTAGGGCCGTTAGGGCGCGCTCGGCAGCTAGTTGCTCAGCCTGCTTCTTATTGAGGCCCATGCCAGTAGCAACTACCTCGTCGTTGAGCAGCACGGTAGCCGTAAACTCCATAACGCCGCCTGGACGGGGCTCGCCACTGATTTCGTAGCGTACAGCTTTGCTATTGCGCTGTGCCCATTCTATCAGCTTACTCTTGTAATTAGACGTGGTGGTAGTCAGGGTATTAACATCTACAAAGGGCTTGATTAAACCCTTTAATACAAACTTGCGGGCCGCCTTGTACCCTAGGTCTAGGTACACCGCTCCAACCAAGGCTTCTAAGGCATTGCCGTTGACCGAGCGCGAGCGGGCGGCCCGGGCTTGCGTGCTGTCGAGCTGCACGAGCCTATCTAAGCCGAGCTTCAGTGCAATGGCATTCAGGCTTTCGCGGTTGACGATGCGCGAGCGGGTTTCAGTTAAGAATCCTTCCTGCTCGTAGGGAAACTTGCGAAATAAATATTCGGCTACAACTGTGCCCAGCACAGCATCACCTAGAAACTCCAGCCGCTCGTTGCTTTGGTGGCGGCCGGCCCCGGGCTCAGCCCGCACTACCGACGAGTGCGTGAAGGCTAGTTGATAAAGCCGCGCATTTTGCGGGTCTTGACCAATAACGGTGGCCACCGCCTGCCGAAACTGCTTATCGCTGCCCAGCAGCCGCCGAAACAAGCCAAAAAGAGGTAGGGGCATCGCAGATTAAACGGATTTAACGGATTGCGCGGATACGCCCACCTGCAGCGGGCTGACTAAGCGAGCGTTTGAATCGAACAAGCTAAGTAATTAGCTGCTGACACAGAATAAGATAAGCGTAGGTTCAAGTAAGTTCAGCCACCTTGGGCGGCTGAACTTACTTGAAAAATAGTCTCGCAGCAATGCATCTCACTGCTTGAATGAACGGGGCGTAAGGAAAGCGTTCGCATAGTCAGCCCACCGCAGGTGGGCGTATCGGCGCAATCCGTTAAATCCATTTAATCTGCGATTAGCTTGCGGAATACCACCGTCGTGTTATGGCCACCAAACCCGAAGGTATTGCTGACAGCCACGTTAACCTCACGCGACTGCGCCACATTGGGCGTGAAATTCAGCGCTTGGTTGATTTCGGGGTCGGGTGTGTGCAGGTTGATAGTGGGGGGCACCAATCCGTACTGAATGGCCAAGATAGAGGCAACCGCCTCGATGCCACCCGCGCCACCTAGGAGGTGGCCGGTCATGCTCTTGGTCGAGGAGATATTGAGCTTCTGAGCATGTTCCCCGAATACCGTTTCGATGGCTTTAATCTCAGCCCCGTCGCCGAGGGGAGTGCTCGTGCCGTGGGTATTGATATAATCAACCTCCTCGGGGCGAATGCCCGCATCGCGTAGGGCGTTCTTCATAACCAGTACCACGCCTGAGCCGCTGGGGTCGGGAGCGGTAATGTGGTAAGCATCCGACGACATACCGCCGCCAATGAGCTCGGCGTAGATTTTGGCGCCACGAGCTTTGGCGTGCTCATACTCTTCGAGTACCAGTGCACCTGAGCCTTCGCCCAATACGAAGCCATCACGCTCTTTGTCATAAGGGCGCGACGCCGACGCGGGGTCGTCGTTGCGCTCGCTCATAGCCTTAAGGGCATTGAAGCCACCTACGCCCGACTCAGTAATAGCAGCTTCGGAGCCGCCCGTAACGATGGCATCGGCCAGACCTAGGCGGATATTGTTGAAGGCAGCGATAATAGCGTCGTTCGACGAGGCACAGGCCGATGTCGTAACGTAGTTGGGCCCGCGAAAACCATTCTTGATGGAAATATTGCCCGACGATGAGTCGGCAATCATGCGCGGAATGAAGAATGGCGAGTAGCGAGGAGTGCCGTCGCCGCGCTCAAACTGAAAGCATTCTTCTTGCAGCGACCGCAGTCCGCCGATGCCCGAGCCCCAAATAACGCCCACCCGGTCCTTGTCGACACCACCGGCTAGCAAGCCTGCATCGGCAATAGCCTCGTCGGAGGCGATAACGGCAAACTGCGTAAACAAGTCCATTTTAGGGCCTTGTTTGCGTTCAAAGTAATCGAGCGGGTTGTAGTTCTTTACCTCGCAGGCAAAGCGCGTTTTAAATTTGGTGGCATCGAAGCGCGTGATGGGGGCGGCCCCACTTACGCCATTTTTTAGCCCTTCCCAATAGGCGGGCGCAGTGCTACCCAAGGGAGTAATAGCCCCGATACCGGTTACAACAACGCGGCGAATTGACGACATAAAGCGGACGCCGGTGGGCGGCGTAATTTAAGTTAATGGGCTAAGAAGCCACTAGTTAGCAACTTCTTATGCTTGAATAGGCTACTAGCTAGCGGCTAGCGTAACAAACAGCAAAACCGGCCGGCGGCGTGCCGGCCGGTTCAGGCAATTTCTTAGCAACACTCGCGACGAGCGCAGGGTAGAAACTTACTTAGCGTGCTCCTCGAGGTAGCTAACGGCTTGGCCCACAGTCTGAATGTTCTCAGCCTGGTCGTCCGGGATGCTCACGTTGAATTCTTTCTCGAACTCCATGATTAGCTCCACGGTGTCAAGCGAGTCGGCACCTAGGTCGTTGGTGAAGCTGGCTTCCGGAGTTACCTCCGAGGCTTCAACGCCCAGCTTGTCGATAATGATGGCTTTTACTTTTTCGGCGATTTCAGACATTGCAGTCGTGGGTTAAGAGGAAACTTGCCTGCAAAGTAACGTCACTTTTTTTATCCGCCCCGCGAAACGGCTTTTCAGGGTACGTACAAGATTTTGGCCCTTGCCTTTTTGCGAGCCCTTGCCGGGCCACTAAAAGGCGTAGCTTTGCAGCTTGCCGCCGCATGCCGCTTGCCATGATGACCCTTACCCTGGACGCTGAGTATGAATGCGATTTTGCATTATTTGGCCTCGTATCCAGCACCCACGATTATACCCTGGCTTGGGCCCTCAACCGGTTTTTACGCTTGCGCTTCGTGCGGCAGCCCGATTTTGTGCTCAACCTAGTGCAGCAAGGACCGCTAGCCTTTAGTTACTACCTCTACACTCGGGAATCGCTTACTTTGCGGCTGTTTCGCAATCGGGCGCTGCTGCCTTCTACCCTAGCCAAGCCCTTTTTGGCGCCCGATATTCGCGAATATGACTACCTGCTACAAGTGCAGGGCGGGGCTGATGAACTAGCTGGCACCGAACTGCTTGACCGCCTCACGGCGCTGCCCGCCGTACGGTACGCCAGCGAGTTTGACCCCTACGAATTGAAATACAAGGAAAACCTGATTTTTTAACGCCACTCTCCCGCATGGACCCCATTTCCACTTCGTTCAACAAAACCAAAATTGTGGCCACCGTCGGCCCCGCTTCCAACACCTACGAGCGGCTGGGCATGCTCATCCGCGAAGGAGTTGATGTATTTCGCCTCAATTTTTCGCACGGCGCCCACGAGGAGCATCTCTCGGTAATCAACACGGTGCGCCGCCTCAACAAGGACCTGCGTACCAACGTAGGCCTGCTGCAAGACTTGCAGGGCCCTAAGATTCGCCTAGGTGAGGTAGAAGGCGGCGGTGTAGAGATAAACCCCGGCGACAAAATCAAGCTTATTTGCGGCGAAAAAGAAATCAGCACTGCCACTCGCCTAAGCACAATTTATCTGGGCTTGGCTCGCGACGTGAAGCCCGGCGACCAGATTCTGATTGACGATGGCAAGATTGAGCTGAAAGTGCTCGCTACTGACCGCGATAAGGAAGTAGATGTAGAAGTGGTGTACGGCGGCCTTGTGAAGCCCCGCAAGGGCATTAACCTGCCCGACTCGGAGGTATCTGCCCCGAGCATGACGGAGAAAGATATCGAGGACCTAAAGTTTGGTCTCGAAAACGACGTGGATTGGGTGGCATTGAGCTTCGCTCGCCGCGCTGAGGATATTCGCTTTATCAAGAACATCATCGCCGAATCGGGCAAAACGACGCGTGTAGTCGCCAAAATTGAAACACCCGACGGCCTGCGCAATATCGACGAAATCATTGCCCTCACCGACGCCGTAATGGTGGCCCGTGGCGACCTAGGGGTAGAGGTGAAGATGGAAGAAGTGCCGATGGCACAGAAGATGATTATTGAGAAGTGCAACAAGGCGGGTAAGCCCGTCATTGTAGCCACGCAAATGATGGAGTCGATGATTACGGCGCCGCGCCCTACGCGCGCCGAAACCAGCGACGTAGCCAACGCCGTTATCGACGGTGCCGATGCCGTGATGCTCTCGGCCGAAACCGCCGTAGGTCAGTACCCCGCCGAGGTTATCCGCTCGATGGTAGCTACTATTAAGAGCGTAGAAAGCCGTAGCCCCAAGCTGTTTAACAAGTGGTGGCCGGTTGACCCCTCGTCGCCTAGCTTTATGGCCGACAGCGTGTTGTCTGCCGCGTGCCACTTGGCTAAGAACACCGGTGCCAAGGTAATTACTGGTATGACGCACCGCGGCTATACCGCCTTCCAAATTTCTAAGTATCGCCCCAAAGCCGATATTTTCATCTTCACCGATGACCGCGCTTTGCTCACGGTACTGAGCCTAGTGTGGGGCGTGCGCTCGTTCTACTACGACCGCTTCAACAGCACCGACAGCACGATTGCTGACATCCGTTACGTGCTCACTACTACCGGCCATCTGCAAAAAGGCGATGTGTTCATCAACACCGCCACACTGCCGATTACCGACAAGGGCCGCGCCAACATGGTGAAGGTAAGTGTGGCCTAGGTCTCGAGTTTTTCGAAAATTCAAAAAAGGCCGCCCAACTGGGCGGCCTTTTTTAGTTGCTTATTGAGTGGCGAGTAGCCAAGAGGTGCAGCGTTGACTGTAAGAGGCTAGCCGCATGCGCAGCGAGCTCTTTGTGCCCGTAGCATCAGAGTGGCGGTAGACCGCTCTGGAGGCAAGGCTGTGTGGTCGGTGGCTGCATGGCTCGTAGATGCTCACTACGCGAGCGCCTGGCTCCTTATAGTCTACGTGGCACCTCCCGGCCAGTCCTAAACGCAGCAAGCCCCGCCGGTAGGGGCGGGGCTTGTTGATAAGAGGCGCGGGACCAAACGGTGGGGCGGCAGAGTTTGGCCCCGCTAGAACCCGTCTCGCGCTAAAGCGCGTTAACGAGTTTTGTCAGCTTGCTCTTGTTGTTAGCAGCTTTGTTCTTATGGATGATGTTCTTCTTGGCCAGGCGGTCCAACATCGACGTTACTTTCTTGAGCAGCTCTTGAGCAGCCGTTTTATCAGTAGTACCACGCAGCTTCTTGATAGCGGTACGGGTAGACTTGTGCTGGTAACGGTTTAGTACACGCTTCGCTTCGTTGCTGCGGATGCGCTTAATAGCCGACTTGTGGTTTGCCATGACAAAAAAAGAATTCTATAAAGGGACAGCCAGTTAGCTGAGGTTTTCACGTTTGGGAGGGCAAAGGTAGTAAGAATACTTAGCTTATCCTAGTGCCGACTAAAAATGATGGAAGCAACGGCTCAAAAAAGGCGTTGGGTAGTTGGACAGGACCGCTGTTTTGATACCTGGCATCCGTCGGAGCCGCTAAATTAGCTGGGGTTATGCCACTAGTTGCTACTTCTTCCTATCGTCCGTCGCCGCTCCTATTCAACGGCCATCTACAAACCATTGTGCCCAGTACACTACGGCGCGTACCCGAAATAGCGTACCGCCGGGAGCGGCTAGAACTACCAGACGGTGATTTTTTGGACCTTGATTGGTCGCTGGCTCAAGCCGCGCCAGCCAAGCAGCTAGGTATCATTTCACACGGGTTAGAAGGTGATAGCAATCGGCCCTACGTGCGGGGGATGGCCCGCGCACTCAACCAAGCTGGTTTCGATGCCCTAGGATGGAATTACCGCGGCTGTAGCGGCGAAACCAACCGGCTGCTGCGCTCTTACCACCTAGGCGACACAGGCGACCTAGCGGCTATAGTTCGCTACGCACTAGCCCAGGGCTACGAGCGGGCAGTGCTCACTGGGTTTTCAGCCGGGGGCAATGTCACGCTGAAATACCTAGGCGAGCAGGCGGCCCACGTACCGCCGCAGGTATGGCGAGCGGCAGTATTCTCCGTGCCTACTGACCTAAAAGCTAGTTCTTTGTATATCAGCCGTTGGCAAAATCGCATCTATCTGCGGCGCTTCATGGCTTCGCTCCGCGCTAAAATGCGGGAAAAGGCAGCTTACTTGCCTGGGCAGCTCGACCTAGCCGAGCTAGACACGCTGCGAGACTTCCCACAGTTTGATGAACGCTATACGGCACCGCTGCACGGGTTTGGGTCAGCCGACGACTATTATGCGCACGCAGCTTCGGGACAATATTTAGCGGGCATTCGCATTCCAACCCTACTGGTAAATGCCCTGAACGACCCGTTTCTTCCCGCCTCGTGCTACCCTAGGGAGGTTGCAGCGTCCAGCGAGCACTTCTTTCTCGAAACTCCGCTAGCTGGCGGGCACGTAGGGTTTGCCGAAGGCGCACCCAGCGGCACCTACTATTCGGAGCGGCGAGCCGTCGATTTTTTTACGCGCACCGTGCCAGGATAATAAAAATGGGCTAGTGCGGGCGAGAGTAACCTAGGCTCCTCTCGCCCGCACTAGCCCGTTTTTGAGCTACGCTAACGCTATTCTGCGGGCGGTGAGGTGGCTTCTACTGCCGAGAAGCTCTCCAGAATTTTGTAGGTGTGGGAGGCGCCTTGCGGCACGAGGTACGACGAGCCGGGTTCCAGCACGGTCACTTCGCCTTCTAGATGCAATTCGGCGCGGCCTTTGAGGACGTAACCTACCGTTTCGTAAGGGCGGTTGCTGAGGGGCTTGGGCTCACCGGGCTGCTCATTTTCCCACAGGCGGAGTGCTACGTGGTGGCCGGCAGCCAATTTCTTTTCGCCTTGGGCGCCAGCGGGCGCGGCGTCGGCCTTGATGTTGGTGGTTGACATGGAATCAGGAAAGCGAAGCAGTGCTTCGGTTATGAAGAGAATGGATGCGGAGTACCGCTCCGCGCGGTAATTGCTGGGCTAACGCAGGGGCCGGCACCACGGTTGTGGCAAACCTTCGAGCGGGCTGCTGGTTGAAATGCCAGCCAGTGACTTGGCGTAGTGTATACTTGCGGCTTAGTTACTGGATTCCATATATAGTATGATTCTGCCGTGTCCACTGCCGTCGCCGAACGATTTGCTGCGCAATTGGCACAGGCCCACGCGGCCGTGCCCACCGCTTTGCCTGGCCCGGCCTTTTGTGCCCTCGCCGAGCAGGTTCTAGCCCTACTGTTTCCCGAGCGGGCTACCCGCCCGCTGGCTAGCACCGATGCCATTGCGGCTACCCTTTACCAGCTACAAGCCGAGCTTGCCGAGTTATTAGCCCTAGTGCCCGAGCTGCCGGCTGCTCCCGCTGAGCTTGCTGCTACCCTCTTTGCACAGTTGCCGCTGCTACGGGAGGCCTTGCTACGCGATGCGGCTGCTACCCTGGCCGCCGACCCAGCTGCACAAGGCCTGGCTGAGGTAATAAGCTCTTATCCTGGATTCTATGCTACCGCAATGCACCGGCTGGCGCACGCGCTGCACCTGCGCGGGGTGCCACGCCTGCCAAGAATGCTCAGCGAATATGCGCATCGCCAAACCGGGGTAGACATTCACCCCGGCGCTCGTATTGGCACCGCATTCTGCATTGACCACGGTACGGGTATTGTTATCGGGGAGACAGCCCAAATCGGAGCGCATGTGCAGATATATCAGGGCGTTACCCTAGGTGCCCTCAGCGTAACCAAGACCTTGCAAGGGCTTAAGCGCCACCCCACTATTGAGGACCACGTCGTGATTTATGCCAACGCGACCATCCTAGGGGGCAGCACCGTCATTGGCACGCGTAGCATCATTGGGGGCAATGTGTGGTTGACGGAGAGCGTGCCGTCGCATTCGCGCGTATATCACCGTGCCCAGCTGCACATGGCCCGCCAAGATGACCCCGCAGGTGAGCTAATGTTTGTGATTTAATTTTTCAGCTGTCAGCGGCTAGCTGTTAGCTGACGGCTTCTTTTCGTTCCACCCAAAAAAAGCTGACAGCTACCAGCTAGTAGCTAGCAGTTCAGACAAATGAAAGCTAATTCCATTCTCGACGTCATCGGCAACACGCCGTTGCTCAAACTCAATAAGCTGTTTGCCGCCGAGCGGCCCGACGTAGAAGTGTGGGTGAAGCTAGAGCGCCAAAACCCAGGCGGCTCCATCAAGGACCGCATTGCGCTGAGCATGATTGAGCAGGCAGAAAAAGACGGTATCCTAACCAAGGACAGCACCATTGTGGAGCCAACTTCGGGTAACACGGGCGTAGGGCTGGCACTAGTAGCCGCTGTGAAGGGCTACAAAATCACGCTGGTAATGCCCGAGAGCATGAGCATTGAGCGGCGTCGCCTCATGTCAGCTTACGGAGCCAACCTAGAGCTGACGCCCCGCGAGCAGGGCATGAAGGGTGCTATTGCCAAAGCCCAGGAGATAGTAGATAACACCCCCGGCGCTTGGATGCCCATGCAGTTTTCGAACGAGGCTAACATCAAGGTACACGTAGAGACTACGGCCCAAGAGATTTTGCGCGACGCGCCAGAAGGTGGCTTCGACTTCCACATTACGGGCGTGGGCACAGGTGGTCACCTCACGGGCGTGACGCAGGTGCTCAAGCCCTTGTTTCCTAACATGAAAAGCTACGCCGTAGAGCCGGAGTTGTCGCCTGTTATCAGCGGCGGGGCGCCGGGGCCACATCCCATTCAGGGCATTGGCGCGGGCTTCATTCCTGATAACCTGCACCGTGACTTGGTAGACGGCACCATCCAGGTAAGCCGCGATGAAGCTTTTGAAATGGCTCGCCGTGCGGCCACCGAAGAAGGCATCCTATGCGGCATCTCGTCGGGTGCCTCGCTAGCGGCTGTAGCCAAAAAGCTAGCCGAAGTACCCAAAGGTGGTAAGGTTCTTACCTTCTGCTACGATACGGGCGAGCGCTACCTCTCGGTAGAAGGCTTGTATGTATAGCGCAGCAATAAGGTGCGCCGCACCGTAATTGGCAAAGGGCGGGACTGGCAACAGTCCCGCCCTTTTATTTTTCGTAAGCCTGCCCATGGAAACAATTGCTCCCGCTGGGCGCGTCTGGCGCTGGCTGCTGTCGCTGGCTGTCGTGGCGTGCCTATTCGCCAACTACCTCTACAATGCTCATCCGCCTACTGGTGCGCTTAGCAATGGTGCCATGTCGGCTCGGCATCCTACGTGCCTGACGCCCGCTGGCTACGCGTTTAGCATTTGGGGTGTCATCTTTAGTGGGCTAGTGGTCTACACGATTTGGCAGCTAAGGCCCCAAGCGCAGTTGTCACCGCTGCCAGCGCGCCTGACGCCCGTATTGACACTGGCGGTGCTGGCTACTACTACCTGGACGCTGGTATTCAGCTACGAGCTTATCGGCTTAAGCCTGGTTGTGATGCTAACGCTACTAGTGCTGCTGGCCGTGGCCTACGCCCGGGCGCGGCGGCTAGTACTAGCTGGCCAGGCGCCTGCTTGGCCCACGTGGTTCTTGAGCCTATACCTAGGCTGGATAATGCTGGCCACGGTTCTGAACCTGATTTTTGGTCTGCGCGATGCGTTGGGATGGCAGTGGTCAGATGGGGCTACAGTGGCGGGCTGCATACAGCTAGCAAAAGTGGCGGGCTTGGTAGCGCTGGTACTAGCGGTGCGTGGGCGCGACGTGCTATTGCCAGTACCAGTGGCCTGGGGCCTGGTAGGTACCTGGGTAGCTCAGCGAGCGAATGTGCCGCCGGTAGCCGTGGTAGCACTGACCACGGCCGCCCTGCTGGTGGTACTGGTGCCCCTAGGTATCTGGGTCTGGAACAAGCGCCAGCTAAGGCAAGTGAAGTAGAGTAGGGCCGGTGCAGGCTGCTGCCCGTACTTTTGCCACTCTTGGTTCTACTTAATTCGCTCCACGCAATGCGTCAAAAATTTGTTGCCGGCAACTGGAAAATGAATCTCACCCTGCCCGAGGCGCAGGCCCTGACTTCCGAAATTGTGCAGATGCTGCACGACGAGCAACTCGGTGCTAAGGCTCCGCAGGTGGTTATCTGCCCTTCGTTTCCGTTGCTGCCCGCCGTGGGCCGCTTGCTCGGCGAAGGTGGCAACGTGGCCCTAGGTGCCCAAAACTGCCATCAGAAGGAAAGTGGTGCCTACACTGGCGAGGTATCGGCCAAGCTGTTGCAATCAGTAGGCTGCCAGTATGTTATCCTAGGTCATTCAGAGCGCCGCCAGTACTTTCACGAGGATGATGAGCTATTGAGCCAAAAGCTCAAAGCGGCTCTAGGAGCCGGCTTGCGGCCCATCTTCTGCGTAGGCGAGAGCCTAGAGACTCGCGAAGCTGAAGAAACCTTCGACTTCATTGCCAAGCAGTTGAAGGATGGTTTGTTTCACCTCAGCAATGAGGAGTTTGATAAAGTTGTGATTGCCTACGAGCCCATCTGGGCCATTGGTACCGGCAAAACGGCCAGCACCCAGCAGGCACAAGAAGTGCACGCATTCATTCGGGAGCAGATAGCTGGCGCCTACGATGCCGAGGCAGCTAACAACACCGCTATCCTGTACGGGGGCTCGTGCAACGCACAAAATGCTCGCGAGCTTTTCAGCCAGCCCGACGTGGATGGCGGCCTCATTGGCGGTGCATCGCTGAAATCGCGTGATTTCGCGACGATTGTGCAGTCGTTCTAAGCCTAGTCAATAAGCCAGCGCTGTGGTAGGCGCTACGCTCGCCCAGCGAGGTAGCGCCTACCACAGCTTGCTTGGGCAGGGCTAGCATGTATTTTGCTAAGCCACTGTTTTTGGGCTACTAAGCGCTTTGTAATCTATGTTCTTCTCCTTTCTGCTCACGGCGCTCCTCGCCCTGCATCCCGCCAAGCCGGCACCGACCAGCGGCGTCGAGCCCTGCAGAATCTACGGGTCCGTTTACCTCGAAACCGACCCACGCCTGCGCAGCAACTGCTTTGCTACGGTGTACATCGAGCCCGAAGAAGCCTTCGCCGATGTGTTAGTGTATCAGGAAACTAACAAGCTCTTTGCTGACAAGGCCGGTCTATGGTATCCAGCCGAAAACCGCCAATTTGCTGATTACAATTTGTTTGTAACCTCCGACCGCAATTTGGCTGAGTTCTCCATTCATTACATCAAAGTGCGGTCGTTTGCTGGGTGCAAAACCAACTAAAATGGGAAGCCGACCAGTCAAGATAGTGCCACTCAACCTTGCTCATTAGGACAGGAACTAGGCGCTAAAAATTTGTACATTTCCTATAGGTTAACCAAATATGGATTATATTGAACTGCGGGTGCAGGCCCCCCGTGAGCTGGCCGACATCTTAGTGGCCGAGCTAGGCGAAGTGGGTTTTAACACCTTTGAGGATAACGACGAAGGTTTTTGTGGTTACACCGAAGAAGGCGAATTTGATGCCGATGCGGTAGCCGAAATAATGAGCCGCTATGAAGGTATTGGGGAGCTGAGCTACTCGCACCGCATCATTACGCGGCAAAATTGGAATGCCGAGTGGGAGAAGAATTTCCAGCCGCTCATCATTGCCGACCGGGTATCGGTGCGAGCGCCTTTCCACCCCAAGCCCGAGGGCGTGGAGTACGATTTAGAAATCATGCCCCGCATGTCGTTTGGCACTGGCCACCACGAGACGACGGCACTCATGATTGAGAATCAGCTGGATATCGACCACCATGGCAAGCGCGTACTGGACATGGGTTGCGGCACAGGTATTCTGGCCATCATGGCCGAAATGCTAGGTGCCCGCCAAGTTCTAGCTGTAGATGTAGAGCCTTGGACCGTGGAGAATGCCCGCGACAACGCCGCAGAAAACAACTGTCGCACTATCGAGTGCCGCTTAGGTGGGGTAGAAGTGCTGGCAGGCGAAGCGCCATTTGACATCATTCTGGCCAACATTAACCGCAACGTTTTGCTGGAGGATATGCATGCTTATGCGGCCCTGCTGCCCAGCGGGAAACCAATTTTATTCAGCGGGTTTTATGAGGAAGATTTAGCTAAGATTACGGCCGAGGCTACGCGCCAGGGACTACGCTACGAGCGTCATCGTGAGCTACGTAATTGGATTTCTGCTATTTTTACAAAATTGTAGGGTGCCGGGCGTTTAGGCTGGGCACCTTACATGCTGCCAGTGCCTTTGCCCGACCTTATGAAGCGACTCTTCGCCGCCGCCTTCTTTACCAGTTTTCTGCATTTGCTGCCTGCTCAGGCGCAAACCACCAAGCCTACGCCTGCCACACCCGCCGCTAAGCCAGGCGCTGCGCCGCCTGCTGCAGGGCGGGCGGCGCCGTTGGCGGTGGCGCGCTACAACGGCCACTTGTCGCCCGACCCCGCCCAGTTTATCGTGGACGTGCGCACTATGCTGCTGGCTACCAATAATGTAGCAGCGCAGGCTATTGGTGAGAAGCTACGGCTGCTGTGGGGTAGCAATCAGCTGACCAGCACGCAGCAAAGCCGCATCGCGGAGCTGTCGCAGAAAATGCTGGACAAGAAGTTTCGGCCTCTGCCGCATTTAGCTACTTTCTACAATGCCATTGTGGGGGGTAAAAACTTGGTTAAGCTCAGCGATGGGCAGGTAGACCAGTTCCTAGATGTGCTGAGCCAGTCACTGGAGCGCGATATTAACGCTGATACGGACAAATTTTTAACTTCGACGGCGCGGGTGCTCAATGGCGGTTACCTCTACCGCACGGGATTCAACTCGCTGCGGGTAGTGGGCGGGCAGCTTTCTTTTGCGCATAAAAGCGCGGCTACCGAACCTAGCCCTACGGCCAGCTTTGAAACTACCCCGCCAGCGCCAGCCGCCCCAGTAGCCAAGGCGGCTACTCCTAAAGCAGCCGCGGCAAAACCGGTAGCCAAAGCCAAGCCTAAGCCCGCGCCTAAAAAACGCGCTAGCGATGGCTGGGACACGGCTGATATGTGGTCTTCATCGTCGAGCAGTAAGAAAAACGACGGCTGGGGCTCGGCCAATGATGGCTGGAGTACCCCCACGAAGAAAAAAACTGCCGCTAATGACGGCTGGGGGGCAGCGGATGATGGCTGGGGCACTCCCGTAAAAAAGAAGGCTCCGGCCAAGCCCGTGGCCAAAGCCGCGCCCGCCAAAGCTGCCGCTGCCAAGCCGGCACCTACCACCCCGGCGGCCAGTAATTCAGACTTTGACCAGCCGGCGTTGCCCTTCACGCCCTCGGCTGGTGCAGCTTATGAGGCTTATTACCCACCCGCCGTAAGAGGCCCCATCATTGAAATCAAGGACGCTGATATTGTGATGGGCACGGCCGGCGACTCTATCGTACTGCGTAAGGTGAGCGGTACGGCAGCTCCGCTCAGTTCACGCTTCTTGGCTACGGGCGGCCAAGTTGCCTGGACTATCAAGAATAACCCCGTTACGGCTGACCTAGGGCCGTTTGATTTTGACCTAAGCAAAGCGGAGTTTACAGCCCAGCCCGTTACGCTCACGTATCCCTACCTGCTCGAAGCCCCCGTAAAAGGCGCACTGAGTTATAAAAGCTTCCGTCGCAAGCCCGCCATGGGTGATACAGGCTACCCTCGCTTTATCTCGCTCACGAACGATGCCCGCCTCAAAAACATGGGCGAGGGCATCAAGTACCAAGGCGGGGTTTCTATCTCAGGGGCGCGGCTATTATCGGCAGCACTCGATGGCTCGCTGTCTAACATTCGGGTAAGCCAAGATGGCAAGCCACGCTTTCGGGCGGCTTCGCGCAGCTATGTGCTAGGCGATTCTATTATTACCGCTAGCCGGGCGGCAGTGGCAATGTATGAGAGTGAGCACGACTCGATTACGCACCCTGGCGTAGAGCTGAAATACCTTAAGGCCAAGCAAAAGCTGCAGTTACTGCAGGAGCAGGGTACGTACCGCAAAACCCCTTATTCGGACTCGTATCACCAAGTAGATGTGCGGGCCGAAATGTTGGTTTGGAACCTGCGCGAGCCCAAAATTGACTTTAGCATCTTTACCTCGCCCAAGCAGGTATCGGCCGATTTTGAGAGCAAGAATTTCTTCTCCAACACACGCTACCAGCAGCTCAAGAGCATTAACCACCTGCACCCTTTGCAGATGCTGCTGGGCTATAGCCAAACCCACGGCAAAACCATGACCATGTCGGTGCGGGAGGTAGCCGAGGATGTTAAGATTCCGGAAGAGAACCTGCGCTCGGCCGTGATGGGACTGGCGCGCGATGGCTACGTGGATGTGCAGCCGCAGAATGGTGTGGTCACCATCTTACCCAAAGGCCGGCACTACGTGGGAGCCGCCCGCGATAAAAAGGACTACGACCATATTGCGATTAAATCGCTGACGGGCTCGGGCCGCTCGGCTACGCTCAACCTTGCTTCGGACCAGCTGCTGGTGCGTGGGGTAGAGCAATTCAGCTTTTCTGACGACTCAGCGGCCGTGGTGGTGCGGCCCGATAGTGGCGTGGTGCGCCTAGGTCGCAACCGAACCATTAAGTTCAATGGCCGCGTGATAGCGTCGGCGTACCGGTTTAAAGGTCGCGACTTTCAGTTCGACTACGATGGGTACTACATCGACATGCCTCATATCGACTCGCTGACCATTCGGAGTAAGTCGACCAAGAAAGCAACTGGCAACGAGCGCCGGCCCAGCGATTTTACCTTGACCAACAAGGGCAACTCGCAAAGCGGTCGCCTCTTCCTGAATGACCCCAAAAACCGTTCGGGTCGCAAAAAGCTGGGCAACTTTCCCTCGTTTAATTCAACGTCGGGTGCTTACGTGTACTTCAATAAGCCCGATGTACTCGGGGGCGCCTACGACTCAACTACGTACTTCGACGTGCCGCCTTTCAAGTTCGACTCGATGGGTACCAGCAAGTCGCGGTCAGGGTTTGTGGGCATGTTCCACAGCAAAGCACTGCCTACCATTAAGACGGCGCTTACAACGCAAGAAGATGGTTCCCTAGGTTTTGTGCACGTGGTGCCGGCCGGGGGCTACGCCATGTATGGGGGCAAGGGGCGTTTGTCGGCTGGTGCTAAGGTGCACCTCAATGCCCAGGGCTTGCAGTCAAATGGCACTGTGACCTACCTAGGTGCTACCATGCAGAGCGACCGGTTTGTGCTATACGGCGACTCGCTCACCGGCCAAGGCAAGGCCGGCTCCATTGCGGCGGGCCCCAATTTTCCGAAGGTGACGATGCCGCCCGGTTACTTTATTAGTTGGAATGCGAAGACGGACTCTTTGCATCTGCTAACGCCTAAAGAAGGTGCGCCGGTGAAGATGTACGCTGACCATACCTTCAAAGGCTCGATGCTGCTCACGCCCAAGGGCCTAGGTGGCGCTGGGCGCCTCGATGGACCACAGAGCTACGTGCGCTCAAGTGACCTAGCCTTTAAGAACGACTCGTACTCAGGTAAGAAGGCGGTGCTCAGTGTAAAATCGGCCCAGGCCGGTAAACCCGCTCTGACGGCCAACGACGTAGCTTTTACCTATGACCTAAAAAATAGCTATGCAGAATTCAAGCGGGAGGAGAACAGCAAAGCCAGTATCGACTTGCCGTATTCCAGCTTCCGCACTAGTCTCAGCAATGGGCGCTGGGACTTTAAAAAGAAGCGCGTATCGCTAAAAAGCGACGCGGCCAATGCGAATAGCTCGTACTTCGTTTCGACCAAGCCCGAGCAGCACGGCCTGAAGTTTAAATCTACTGCGGCTTCATACGACCTTACCAAGTACCAGATTGAGGCTAAGGGGGTGCCTTATATAGCCGCCGCCGATGCCTGGATTATTCCTGATTCGGGCCGGGTGAACGTGGCAGGTAGCGGCAAGCTCCAGACACTGCGCCGGGCTACAGTGCTGCTCGATTCCCTAGGTAAGTTTCACAAGCTGACGGGTGGCAACATCACGGTAGCCTCGCGCGATGCCTTTAGCGGCGATGCGAAGTATAATTTCCGCACCGTGAGCGGCGATTCGCTGGCGCTGAAGTTTACCAACTTCCAGTCCGATTCTTCGGCACTGGTGGCTGGGCCGGGTAAAAAACGCTTCAGCTTGCGCAAGCGTACTGCCCCCGACGAAGCCACCGCGCCACCTACGCTGGCTACCACAGCCACGGCTAGTGTAGAAGCCAATCAGAAGTTTCAGTTGGCTCCTAGCATTGGCTACCGCGGTAGCATCAACCTGAACTCGCAAAAGCGCGGCCTCATCTTCGACGGTCAGGTGCAGCTACAATTCAGCAAACTCAAAAACTCGGCCGAGTGGTTTGCAGTGCAAGACAGCATCGACCCGAAAGATGTGGTACTCACCCTCACCAAGCCCAAAGCAGAAGATGGTACCGAACTGGTAACCGGTTTATTCTTATCTGACGCCGACAACCGGGTGTATCCGCTCTATGCAGCCCCCAAGGCCACGCCTGCCGATGTATCGCTGCTGGAGGTAACTGGCAAGCTGCACTACGATGCGAAGACTGGCGAGTACACCATGTCGAAAAACGACCTAGCCGATGCCAACCAATACGAAGGCGCCGTGCTAGTGTACAAGGAAACGAATAACCAAGTGAGTTTCCGAGGCCCGATGAACTTCATCACCAACAATAAAAACTACAGTATTGCGGCGAGCGGCGTAGGGCGAGCCAACCCGGATAGCGCCCGCTACCAAGTAGATGCCTTATTAGGTATCGATATGAGCATGCCCAGTAAAGCCATCGAGACGATGGGCGCTAACCTAGGGCAAGTAACCAAGAACTCGCCCGAAGCACTAGATGGCTCCACGGATGAGCTATACAAGGTGGCGCAGTTTGCGGGTAACAAAGGGGCCGAGCTATATGCCAACCGCCGCCCTGGTGTGGCCGCCCCGCAGTTGGCGGCTATTTCGCCTAAGCTGGTGCACACTATCGTGCTCAGCAAGGTGAATTTGCGTTGGAACCCGAAGCAGAAAGCTTGGTATTCGGTGGGCAAAATCGGCTTGGCCGGTGTAGGCAAGCAGTCGATGAACGCGCTAGTAGATGGATACGTGGAGATTAAGCGTGATAACTCAACCGACCAAGTCGAAATCTACCTAGAGGCCGAGCCGCAGACCTGGTATTACCTGCGCTACGCCAACAATATTGTACTAGCTAAGTCGTCGAACGAAAGCTTCGATGGGGAAATTGGTGGTAAGGCTAAGGGTGACCCTAACACCGCCACCGAGTATGGTGTCTTCCTAGGTGACTACACCGACGTAGACCAGTTCCGCTCGCACTTCGAGCGCGATTACCTGGGCAAGTCGGGCAAGCTAGCAGCGCGGCCCGCTGCACCCGTTACCGACACAGAGGAGGTTGGGGTTGACAAGGACAAAAAGAAAAAGAAGAAGTCTAACGACCCCTTTGGCGAAAGTGAGAGCACACCTGCGCCCGACCCTACTACCGAGCCAGCCAAAAAGTCGAAGAAGAAAAAGGGCAATGACCCCTTTAGTGATGAAGAGGTAATAGCCGCCCCAGCAGCCGAGCCCACCAAGAAGAAAAAGGGCAAGGAGGAAGCCACTGCGCCAGCACCCGACCCCGCTGCGCCAATTGCCGAACCAACGAAAAAGTCGAAGGAAAAAGAAGCTGCGCCAGCTGCCGACCCCAACGCGGCCCCTGCGGAAGAGCCCGCCAAGAAGAAGAAGGAAAAGAAGAAAGACCAAGAAGCCGCCCCAACCGACCCAGCGGCCGACCCAGGCGCTGAGCCAACGGTAGACCCCGGTAAAAAGTCGAAGAAAAAGAAGAAGGCGGAGGAAGACCCCTTCGGCGATTCGTAAAGCAAGTACCCCGAAGGCCACCTTCGGGGTACTTTTGTTTTCACACTAGTCTTCCGATGCTGTACATTACTATTGCGCTGCTGGCCGCCTACCTGCTGGGCTCCATTCCGACGGCCTTATGGGTAGGGCGCTGGTTCTTCCAGCTAGCTGATATCCGGGAGCACGGCTCGGGCAATGCGGGCGCCACTAACACGTTTCGCGTGCTGGGCAAAAAGGCCGGCACGTTCGTTCTGCTCTTCGACGCCTTCAAAGGCTTTGTGGCAGCCTATTTTCTGCCTAACTGGCTCCTCAGCCAGCAAGCTATTGCACCGGGCAGCTTATTCTATTTTCGATTGGCGTGCGGTGTGCTGGCCGTCATAGGGCATATCTATCCGGTGTTGGCGCAGTTTCGGGGTGGCAAGGGCGTAGCTACCATCCTAGGAATGATGCTAGCCATTGCGCCTCCGACGGTGGGCGTAGCCCTGCTGGTGTTTTTGGCGGTGCTAGGTACCACGCGCTACGTGTCGCTTTCTTCTATGTCAGCGGGCGTAGCCTTTGCCTTCTTACAGCTATTGCCCGCCTTTCGGCCTGCTAACTCCTTGCAAATCTGGTTTGGGTTTCTGCTGGCGGCTATGCTCATTTATACGCACCGGGCCAATATTGGCCGGCTGCGGGCGGGTACTGAAAGCCGGGTGCCGCTCTGGGGCAAGCGCTAAGAAGCAGCAACTGCCTGCCGGGCGAAGGTGGTGAAGTGTCGTAGTCAGGAGAGAGCACCCTAGCGTAGCGTGGGCGATGAGCCATATCATGCCCTGGTATATCACTAGTCTATTCTCCTAGGTGCAGCCCAGCTAACGCGAACAAGAAAAGTGATTCTCTAAACTTGTTTTGTGCTAAATAACGGCTTTTTCGGCGAGTATTTTAAACGATTCAAAGGGCGAATAAGAGTTATGCAAGTTGCTGGTAAGGGTCTCAGCGAATAGCTGACGATAGGGTGCCTACTTTTGTGCTCGCATTTATCCTTTGCATCCAGTATGGCTATACCTACTTACCTAACCCAGCACCAAAACCGTTTCCTCGAGGAGTTATTAGACTGGCTGCGAATCCCATCGGTTTCGGCCGACCCGAAGTTTCACGGCGATGTGCTTCGCGCCGCCGATTTTATCAAAGAGAAGTTGCTAGAGGCCGGCGCTACGCTGGTTGAGATATGCCCCACTGCCGGCAACCCCATCGTGTATGGTGAGTACATGGCAGGCCCCGACCGGCCTACGGTGCTAGTATATGGCCACTACGATGTGCAGCCCGCCGACCCTTACGAGTTGTGGACTTCACCGCCGTTTGAGCCCGTTATCAAGGACGAAAAAATATATGCCCGCGGTGCCTGTGATGACAAAGGTCAGGTGTACATGCACGTGAAGGCGCTCGAAGTGATGCTGCGCGATGGTGGCCTAGGTGCCCCCTGCAACATCAAATTTATGTTTGAAGGAGAAGAGGAGATAGGCTCCGACAATCTTGGTATTTTCGTTAAAGCCAACAAGGAAAAGTTAAAGGCCGATGTTATCCTCATCTCCGACACTGGTATTCTAGCCAACGACGTGCCTAGCATCGAGGTAGGGCTACGTGGCCTCAGCTACCACGAGGTAGAAGTAACGGGCCCCAACCGCGACCTGCACTCCGGGCTCTATGGCGGGGCGGTGATGAACCCCATCAACGCGCTTTGCGATATGATAAGCAGCCTGCACGACGAAAATCGGCATATCACCATTCCAGGCTTTTACGATAATGTAGCTGAGCTAAGCGACGCCGAGCGTGCCGAACTGGCGCAGGCGCCCTTCTCCGAAACGGAGTTTGAGCAAAGCATTGGTCTACCCGTTGCTGCGGGTGAAGTTGGCTATACTACTCCCGAGCGCACGAGCATCCGGCCTACGCTCGACGTCAACGGTATTTGGGGTGGCTACACCGGCGAAGGTGCCAAAACGGTGATAGCTAGCAAGGCCTACGCTAAAATATCGATGCGCCTAGTGCCCCACCAAACGAGCGACGAGATTACGGCGCTTTTCCAAAAGCACTTCGAAAGCATTGCTCCGGCTGGCGTAACGGTGAAAGTAACGCCTCACCACGGCGGTGAACCCGTAGTGACCCCCACCGACTCGGTAGCCTACCGGGCTGCAGCCAAAGCCCTAGAAACCACCTTTGGCAAAAAGCCCGTGCCTACGCGCGGCGGTGGCTCTATTCCCATCGTGGCCATGTTCAAAAGCGAACTAGGTCTCGACTCGGTATTGCTTGGGTTTGGCCTCGATTCGGATGCTATTCATTCGCCCAATGAGCATTTCGGGGTGTTCAACTTCCTAAAAGGAATCGAAACTATTCCGGAGTTCTATCGCGAGTACGCTGCTGCTAGTAAATAGCCAGTTTCCTTCATACGAAGAAAGGCCCCAGCTCCTAGGTAGGAGCTGGGGCCTTTCTTCGTATGAAGGAAACTGGCTAACGGCCGTTAACTGAGTAAGTCAGGTAAAGCTGAAACGCGCCATTGCGCTGCCGTTCTTGTACGGTTGTGTTGCCAAAAGTAACAGCCTGACGTACATTGGTAAAGCCGCCATTATAGCGTAAGCCTACCCCTAGGCCGTACTTGAGCTGGTAGCCTAGCCCGAAGAGGTAGCCAAAATCAACGGTATTATAACGGCTTTTAACGTCGGTTGAAGTGCTACCCGATTGTTCCTTAGCAGTTATTAAAAAGCCTACTTGAGGCCCGGCTTCGAAGAACAGCCCCCCAGTATTGACGTGGAAGGCAAGCGGCACATCGACGTAATGCAGACGCAAGGAGGCATCTGTAGCATTCTTATAGTTGCTACCTTTCTGCGAGTACAGTAACTCTGGCTGGAACGCGAAAAGCGATGTGAGCCCGATGTTGGCGAATACGCCCCCATGAAACCCAAAGCGATAGTCGTTACCACCGGCGTCGGGTCCCGTCAGGTTCGTCAGCGAGGCGCCGGCCTTTAGGCCTAGTGATACGTCGCTGCCACCGCGGCCGCGCCGCTGGGCATGTGCTACTGTGCTGACGCCTAGCACTAAAGCCAACAGTACAAGGATGGATTTTTTCATCGAAAAGAAAATAGGTGAACTAATACGTGTGGCAAAGCTACGGGTGCTGCCCAGTTAGGAAGCCATAAAAAGGCCGGCTCCTTGCAAAGAGCCGGCTTTAAAAGAAGCAACCTGAGCTACTTACTTGCTACCAAACTGGTAGCTTAAGTAAAGCTGAAAGGCACTATTGCGGACGGCCGATGAGCCAGATGGGTTTCTGGTATCAATAAAACCACCGTTGTAGCGCAGGCCAATGCCGGGGCCATTGCTAAGCTGATAGCCTAGGCCCGCAGCATACCCAAAATCGACTGTACGAACTCTGTCTTTTATATTTTGCTCACTAGTGACACCGGAAACTTCTGCCTTTTGCTTTGCAGCCACTAGAAACCCTACTTGGGGACCTAGCTCGAAAAACAAGCCGCCTGCATTGACACGCGCCAGCACTGGCACGTCAATGTAGTTAAGACGCGATGTAAGCTTACTAGCGGAGCCATTATCAATTCCCTCGGTCTTGAGGCCCTTCATTGAATACAGCACCTCTGGCTGAATGGAGAAAGCATCGTTAATAGCAAGGTTTGCGAACAAGCCACCATGAAAGCCAACTATATTCTTGTTGTTGCTGCTAACACCATCACCCGTTGCATTAGTGAGTGAGGCACCGGCTTTAACACCAAAGCTGGTGGTTTGGGCATTTGCTAGTGATGCTGAACCGGTGAGTATGCCGAGAAGTATTATAGTATTCTTCATGAGGAAAAGGATAACCCAAGCGAGGGGTTCTTTTAAAACAAAAACTTTAGAGTAGAAGAACGCAAAAAACCCGGCTCCTATATAAGAGCCGGGTTTTTTGCGTCAGCTTAGCTGATGCCTAGCTTATTTGCCACCGAAAGCGTAACCAACTTGGAGCTGGAATACCGAGTTGCGAACGTTGGGGTTTGCCAAGAAAGGAGCGTTGTTGCCCGAAGCGGCCTTGAGGGAGGTAGAGGTACCCTCTTTGTACACACGCGAGAAGTCGCCGGTGTAACGCAGGCCAATTTGCAAGCCGCTGGTAATCTGGTAGCCGAGGCCGCCTACATAGCCAATAACCACTTTGTTCAAGTCGTTCGTGCTGGTGTTCTCAGTTTGCTGCGAGTTTACGCCGCCAGTCTGAATGAAATCGCGGTTGTGCAGTACGAAGCTACCCTGTGGGCCAAGCTCAACGAAGAAGCCCTTGCCATCTTCGCCAACGTTGTAGCGCAGCATGATAGGTACATCAAGGTAGCCGAGAGTGCTCTTCAGCGTGCGGCCGCTTACCTGGAAGTCGTCAACAGAAGCACCTTTTTGCGAGTAAAGGAATTCAGGCTGAACAGAGAAATTGTCCGAAACACCGAAGTTTACAAAGGCGCCAGCAGCGAATCCAGCTTTGTATTCCGAGCCTTTAGAGTCAGTACCCGAGAAGGTTGAACCGTTGAAACCGCCCTTCAGACCAACTTTGATACCGGTTTGAGCATTAGCTACGCCAGCAGCACCAGCGAGAAGAGCAAGAGATAGAATGGTTTTTTTCATGGCTGAAAAAATGGTGAGATAAGCCCGGCCGCTTCGATAGCTAGATAAAAGGAATGTGGACTAGACCGGAAATGCGCCTTATACTAAGCCAAGCTGGGATAGGGTTACAGTTTGAAATAAATTTAGTTTTATTCTGAATAAACTAGTCAACTAGTAACAGAAGTGTACTTTTGGAACTGGTTTGCTGCCAGCTTTATGCCTCCTATCAGGTTGAAAATCGCTTCTCTTAAATATTTTCTAGGCATTGCAAGCAGTATAGTAGCTAGCTGTGGTGTGATGCAGCCGGTAGCCGCTCAAGTAATCAGTGCTCCCACACAAGCATATTATGACTCGCTGGCGGCGCGAGCGGCTAAGCCACCCTTAGTACTGGGAGCTTATGCGCAGGGTAGTTTTATCCTAAATCACACCGCTGCCATTAGCCACTTGGTAACATCGCACCCCACTGGGTTTGAGTTGAATGCGCAGCACCAAACGACCGGCGCCGCTGCTTGGCACGGCTGGTATAAGTACCCTAAGGTGGGGCTGGCGTTAATCTATTATGATTATCATAACCCTACTCTTGGCCAGAGCTATGCTGCAACCGTTTATATAAGCAAGCCCTTCCTTCGCACGCAACGGCAGGACCTAAGTTTTCGATTAGGAACAGGCTTAGCTTGGTTTACTAATCCATTTGACGTACAAGCTAATCGAAAGAATACTATCGTTAGCTCATCGTTGAATGCGACCTTGCAACTGCGGCTGGAATACGACTACGCCTTGACACCGAACCTAGGTGTGCTAGTAGGCGTGGCTGTGAACCATTACTCTAATGGTGCTACAACCAAACCCAACTTTGGGGTAAACCTGCCGTCGTTGGTACTCGGTCTCAACTACCACCAGCAGCGCCCTGCGCCCACGCTGCCTTACCTAGCACCTGCTCCAGCCGACATAGGGCATAATTTCTTGCTGGCTAGCACTAGCCTAGGATACAAGCAGCTGGGCGTAGGAGCGCCCACAAAGTACTTAGTTAACTCGGTGACAGTGGCTGCTGGCCGGCGCGTGAACCGCAAAAGCAACCTCCTAATAGGCTTGGAGGGTTTCTACGACCAGTCGCTACTAGCTGCACAAAAAGACACGGCCCGCAACCAGGGAGAGCGAGTCGATGTGAAAAAAGCAGGCATTTTCTTAGGACACGAATTATTATTTGGCCGGCTTGCCTTCGGGGCGCACCTAGGGTTTTACGTGTACAATCCTTATAAATCAAACGGCTTTTACTACGAGCGGCTAGGACTGAAGTACCACTTCACCAATGCCCTATTTGGAGCGGTCGACCTGAAGATACACGGCGGCACAGCCGATGTCATTGAGTTTAAAATAGGAGCCAAGCTGGCCCGACGTTCGTAGGGTAAATGGTAGGTGCCTATACGCTTTAAGGTAAGAAAAACACGCTTCAGTAGGTCTTAGGGTAGCTTCGAGAGTTCAAATTTTAAGAGCAGTACTAGCAGCTAGTATCTTGTGGCCGTGGCACAATCAGTTGCCACGCCGCTACGATGGAAACGTTTTTTGTGGTCAGCCGCTGGGTGCATATTGTGGCTGGGTTTACTGGTTTTTTTGTGGCACCGGTGGCGCTAGCCGTTTACAAGGGCGGCCCTGCTCATCGGTGGTGGGGGCGGGTATTCTTCTGGGCAATGGCCGTGTCGGGTACTACTGCCCTGGTGGGGGCGCAGCATATTAATAGCCTGTTTTTGCTGCTAACGGCGATATTTAGCTTATATATGGCCGTCTTTGGTTACCGCTCAGTGTTTCTAAAGCACTTAGCTTGGGATGCTCGAGTAGCTCTAGGCGACTGGCTAGCTGCGGGCTTGGGGCTAGCTGTATTTGGAGGCACGGTAGCCTATGGGTGGCGAGTAGGCAATATCCCCGTCACGGTGTTTGGTAGCATTGGCGCCTTCACTGCTTTGCAGCAGCTACGCGGCTACAGTAGGGCAGGCCGCTGGAGTAAGACTCAATGGCTGCTAAACCATATCTCGGGTTTCATGGGCTCATATATCGCCGCAGTATCAGCGTTTTCAGTTACCAGCCTGCGTTTTATTCCGTTCCCGTACAACTTTCTGTGGCCCACGGCTCTAGGTGTTCCTGTTACTGCGTGGTGGCAGTGGCGTGTGCGGCGGCAGCGGGTAGCTACGACGGCACCAGCGCCTGATTTATCTGCTTCACCAGTCCCGGCCCTTCATAGATAAAGCCTGTGTAGAGCTGCACTAGTGTAGCACCAGCCGCAAGCTTGTCGAGCGCATCTTGTGCCGAGTGGATGCCACCAGCCCCCACGATAGGCAGTGCGCCTTGGCTGCGCTGGTGCAGGTACCGGATGACCTCAGTGGCCCGCTCGCGCAAGGGGCGCCCGCTCAGGCCGCCCGCGCCGTAGCTCGCTACGGTGGCGGCCGCCGTGCGCAAAGTAGTGGGGCGAGCAATGGTTGTATTGGTAGCTACCAACCCACTCAGTTGAGTTTCGCGGGCAATGTCCAGAATGTCGTCGAGCTGGGCATCAGTTAGGTCAGGCGCAATTTTGAGGAGGAGAGGGCGTGGCTTGGGGCGCGCCAAGTTGCGCTCTTGTACTTGCTGCAAGAGCTTGATGAGAGGCTCTTTATCCTGTAGCTCGCGCAGGCCTGGCGTATTGGGTGAGCTTACATTGACCACAAAATAATCGACTTCCTCGACCAGTGCATCGAAGGCAGCCAAATAGTCGGCTCCTGCCTGCTCATTGGGTGTGTCCTTGTTTTTGCCGATGTTGCCGCCAATGATGAGCTGGCGGTTGTGGCGGCGACCTAGGCGCTCGGCAACGATGGTAGCCCCATCATTATTGAAGCCCATGCGATTGAGCAGGGCTTCATCTTGCGGCAGCCTAAATAAGCGTGGCGTGGGGTTGCCAGGCTGCGGCCTAGGTGTCACGGTCCCGATTTCCACGAAGCCAAAGCCCATCGTAGCTAGCTCATCGGTGAGTAGCGCGTTCTTATCAAGGCCAGCGGCCAGGCCCACCGGATTTGGAAACTTTAAGCCAAATACCTCTCGCTCCAGGCTCGGGTGCTGGTAGTCGTAGAGGGCGCGTAGCACGGTCCCGGTACCAGGCACGCGCCCTAGGCGCTTTACATTGTCAAAAATGAAGTGGTGCGCGCGCTCGGCATCGAGCTTGAAGAGTAGCGGCTTGGCAAATTGCTTATACACAACAATGTAAGTTAACCCGCCCAGCCTTCGCGGTCGAGCGAGCGGTACTGAATGGCCTCGGCTAGGTGCTGAATTTGAATTTCGTTGGTACCCGCAAGGTCGGCAATCGTGCGGGCTACTTTCAGGATGCGGTCGTAGGCGCGGGCACTCAGGCCGAGGCGCTCCATGGCCGTTTTGAGCAGTAGCCGGCCCTCATCGCTTATCTGGCAGATGTCTTTGACCATCTGCGAGGGCATCATGGCGTTGGAATGCACGTCGGCGTAGGACGCAAAGCGTTGGGTTTGTACTTCGCGCGCCTTTTCCACGCGCTGCTGAATGTCGTGGCTCGTTTCGGCGCGGCGCGTTTCGGTCATCTGGTCGAAGGTAACGGGCGTTACCTCCACGTGCAGGTCGATGCGGTCGAGCAGTGGGCCAGAGACTTTATTCAGGTACTTCTGCACCACGCCGGGGCCGCACACGCATTCCTTGTCCGGATGGTTATAGTAGCCACAGGGACAAGGATTCATGCTCGCAATGAGCATGAAGTTAGCCGGAAAATCAATGCTTACTTTGGCGCGTGAAATCGTGACGCGGCGCTCTTCCAGCGGCTGGCGCATCACCTCCAGTACGGTGCGCTTAAACTCGGGCAATTCGTCCAAAAACAACACACCATTGTGCGACAGCGAAATCTCACCGGGCTGTGGGTTGCCGCCGCCACCCACTAGCGCTACATCCGATATAGTATGATGGGGTGCCCTGAACGGCCGTTGGTTTAGTAAGCCCTGGCCCGTATCGAGCTTGCCCGCCACTGAGTGAATCTTGGTAGTTTCGAGAGCCTCCAGCATGTTTAGCGGCGGCAGAATAGTGGGTAGCCGCTTGGCAAGCATAGTTTTGCCTGCGCCGGGCGGCCCTATCATTATTACGTTGTGGCCGCCTGCTGCTGCTATCTCCAGGGCTCTTTTGATATTTTCCTGGCCTTGCACATCGGCAAAATCGGCAGCGTACTGATTGGCCGTGTGCTGGAAAATATCGCGCGTGTCAACGCGAACAGGTTCAATAGTCTCGCGGCCTTCAAAAAAGTCGATAGCTTGCTGCATCGTGCCTACCGGAATAACGTCGAGGTTATTGACGATAGCTGCTTCCTGGGCATTCTCTGTTGGCAGAATAATACCTTTAAAGCCCTCTTTGCGGGCTTGAATGGCGATGGGTAGCACGCCCTTTATCGGTCGCAGCAGGCCATCGAGCGCCATTTCGCCCATAATAATATAGTCGCCGAGCCGCTCGGTATTCAGCTGCTGCGACGCGTGGAGGATACCTAGGGCAATGGGTAAGTCGTAGGCCGCGCCCTCCTTCCGAATGTCGGCCGGTGCCATGTTCACTACCACTTTGGTGCGGGGCATGCGGTAGCCCCGTAGCTTCAGCGCCGCCTCAATGCGCTGCTGGCTCTCTTTGATAGCGTTATCGGGCAGGCCTACCACGTAAAAATTCGTCCCGGCCGACACCAATACTTCAATGGTGATGGTGTAGGCATTGACGCCCTGCACCGCCGAGCCGAAAACTTTAGTTAGCATAACCGCAGATTATAACGGATGTAGCACATTTCGCGAATACGCTTGCTGCGCAAGTTAACCATCGCTGGTATTTGCTAGGTAGCCGTTTTACTTTATAAAGTACTGAATAAAATAATAGAAATAGATGATTGCTAGACGAATGCTAGTTTCTCAATCAGCAATATCATAATGTGGATTGCCTTGATGTGCACTTCCTGGATGCGGTCGGCGAAACCAAAGTGTGGCACCCTGATTTCTACGTCGCTGAGGTCGGCTAGCTTGCCGCCGTTTTTGCCAGTGAGGCTGACTACCCGCATGCCAGCGGCGCGGGCGGCTTCGGCAGCATTGAGTACGTTGGGCGAGTTGCCGCTGGTGCTTATAGCGAGCAGCACATCGCCGGGCCGACCTAGGGCCTGCACAAAACGACTGAACACAAACTCAAAGCCGTAGTCGTTGGCCACGCAGGTCATGTGCGAAGCCTCGGTGAGCGCGATGGCGGCCAGCGCGGGGCGGTCTTGGCGATAGCGGCCGCTAAGCTCTTCGGCAAAGTGCTGGGCGTCGCACAGGCTACCGCCGTTGCCGCAGGTTAGGATTTTGCCGCCGTTGCGCAAGCTAGCAGCCATAAGCTCGGCGGCCTGCGCGATGCACGCTAGGTTGGCCTCATTGGCCAGAAACTGGTCGAGAACGGTGCGGGCTTCGGTTAGCTCAGCCTGAATGAGGCTAGTCAGCGGGGTAGGGATAGCTGATTCGGACACGAATAGAAACTAGTAAGTAGGCGGAGTAGCCGTAGGCCCTTGGGGTGAGGCTGGGTCGCGCTCGGCGGCATCGGCCGCCGTAGGGTAAGATACTGCGGGGCTGTTGGTAGCAACCTTGCTAGTTGGCTGGTGCACATCGTAGAGCTTGGCTTTTAGCTCATTGACTCTGGCGTCTTGCTGCGCTACCGTGCGGCGCAAGATGCTGCTGTCGATATTCTCAACTACCAAGTGCAGCGCCAACACGACCACGCCCACGAAGGAAAGCACGTAGAAAAAGTTTCGCTCATTTTCGGTGGGCGAAACGCCGGAGCCTAGCTCAGCCACGTTGGTACGCACTGCTGGCAGCAGCAAAAACAACAGGGCCAGCAACAGGTACACCATTACGGCAACAGTAACGACACGTTTGAAGGCAAGCATGGGCGGAAAATGGATTGGAGCCGAAAGATATGGAAAAGGGTGGGTTACGTCAGCGGCCCGTCACAGTTGCCTAGGGAGAAGCCCTAGGGCTACACCAAGTTAGGCTATACCAGTGCAGCGTTGGTTTGCAACTGACTGAGGCGCTGGTAGAGGCCGCCCTCGTGGCGTAGCAATTCATCATGAGTGCCACGCTCCACGATGCGGCCGTGCTGAAGTACCACTATCTCGTCGGCGTGGCGCACAGTGCTGAGGCGGTGAGCAATAACCAGCGACGTGCGCGAGGCCATGAGGCGTGTCAACGCTTCCTGCACCAGCTTCTCGCTCTCGGTGTCGAGGGCCGAGGTCGCTTCGTCAAGTATAAGAATGGGCGGGTTGCGCAGAATGGCGCGCGCAATGCTGAGGCGCTGCCGCTGCCCGCCCGACAGCCGCCCGCCCCGGTCACCAATCATGGTTTGGTAGCCCTCGGGACTATGTATGATAAAGTCATGAGCATTAGCTGTTTTAGCTGCTGCTATTACTTCTTCTTCAGTGGCTTCGGTGTTGAATTTGATGTTGTTGTAAATCGTATCATTGAACAGGATGCTTTCTTGGGTCACGATACCCATCTGGGCGCGCACCGAGTGCAGGGTGCAGTCGCGCACATCGTGCCCATCAATGAGCACTTGGCCCGCCGATGGGTCATAGAAACGCGGTAGCAAGTCGGCTAGGGTGCTTTTGCCCCCGCCGCTGGGGCCCACCAGTGCCACCGTTTGGCCCTTCTTGATGGTCAGATTCAGGTCGTACAGCACCGGCTTGTCGCCATAGGTGAAGTTGACGTCGCGCAGCTCTATCTGCTCCGCAAAATCGGGCAGTACCTCCGCATCGGGCCGGTCGCGGATGGTGGGCTCCGTGTCGATAACGCGCAGTACGCGCTCGCCGGCCACCAGCCCCCGCTGGATGTTACTGAAGGCTCCTGATAAAGCCTTGGCGGGCGTTAGAATCTGCGAGAAGAGAATGATGTACGTGATAAACGCCGATGCTGACAGGCCCGCCTGGCCACTCAGCACCAGCGTGCCGCCGTAGTACAGCAGCCCCGCTACCACTGCCACCCCCGCAAACTCAGAGAATGGCGAGGCCAAATCGCGAGTGTTGTCAATGTTCTGCGTGGTCTGGGCGTACTGGTCGTTCTGTGCTCGAAACTTTTCCAGGATGTAGTTGCGTGCATTAAAGCCTTTGATAACCCGGATGCTACCTAGGGTTTCGTCAATCACCGACAGCATCGAGCCCAGGGTGCTCTGGCTCATGGCGGCTTGCTTGCGCAGGCGCTTCGATACGCTGGCGATGATGCCGCCTGAAATGGGTAGCAGCACCAGCGTGAAAACGGTGAGCTGGGCCGACATCTTGAACAGTATCAGGAAGAAGCCCACGATGGTGAGCGGCTCCTTGAATACGGCCGTAATGGTGTTGACCACCGAGATTTCTACCTCGTGCACATCATTAGTAAGTCGCGACATGAGGTCGCCCTTGCGCTCGTTGGAAAAGTAGCCGAGCTCTAGGTCCAGAATACGGTTGTAGAGCGAGCTACGCAGGTTTTGCACCACGCGGGCCCGCACGCGCGTCAGCAACCGCTGCCCTAGGTAGCGGAAAACGTTGCTGAAGAATACTGAGGCGATAATGACGCCGCACACATAGGCCAGGGCCCCACGCTTGCCCTGCGTCGCAATTACTTTACTGAAGTAAAAGTTGAACACGGCCTGGATGTACTCCGAGGTTAGAGAGAAAGCCGGCAAGCTGCTAGGAGCTGCTACCGTGTGTGCATCAGGAGTGCCAAATAGCACGTTGAGCAGCGGAATCAGCAGCGTGAAGTTGGCGATTCCGAAGAAAATGCCCAGTGTCATGTACACCAGGTAGAGCGGCAGGAAGTCGCCGTAGGGCCGGGCAAAGCGCAGTAGGCGTAAATAGACCTTCATAGACCGCAGATTTAACAGATTTAACGGATTTCGCAGATACGCTTGCTGCGCAAGCTGACTATGCGAAAAGTGGTGGCAGCGACTGGGGTGGATGGGGACCCACCTTTTGCTCGCGGTGTACTTTGTGGGTTGTGGCTATCTATTCCTGACGTCGGAAGGTGGCCGTTACTTCGATAAGGCCTCGGATGTGTTGGTTAAATTCGACTAGTTGCTCAGCCGGCACCCACAGTTCGTTGTGTTAGGCATCGCCCGCGTTTTGCACCGCAAACTGCCCTAGGTACGCTGTATCGACCGCAAAACGCACTACATAGCCTACTCCATAATAAGGCACGTTCCAGTCGCGGCTGATTTGGATGTCGTACTCTTCGTTTAATACCGGATAAAAAATAGGTTGCTCGGGCAACCTAGGCGGAAAAGCCCGCCACCCATTAGCCGCCACTAAGTCTAGCTCAGCCTGATTAACAGGTCGGTATCGAAAAGTAGTATCAGTCATATGTAGTAAATAAAACAAAAGCCCAGTCAGCTCGCCGCAGGCGGGCGTATCCGCGCAATCAGTTAAATCCGCTAAATCTGCGATTAAAATTCGTGCAGGCGCTGCGCGATGTTCCAGCGGATAGCCACGGAAGCGTACACCTCATTGCCACTTACTGCGCCGTAATAAGTCGGCTGGTCGATGGTCTGATGACGTGCGATGAGCGTAGCATCCAAAAACAGATTCAGGCGCGGTTGGTAGGTGGCCGTGAAGTCAGCATGCAGCAGGCGGTTTTTGTCGCCAGTACCCACGCGGTAGCCATACTCTAGCAGGTTGCCGGCCGCATCGACCGGGCGGGTGTTGTACGACAGCAGCACATTGCTGCCGTAGTTGCTCATACCATTGGGGGCCTGGGCATCAACACCCTGTATCGAGTAAAATGCCTTTGCTACTAGGTTCAGGCGTGGCAGCGGCTGGTAGCTCAGGATGCCGAGCACCTCGCTGATGTTAGCGCCCATAGGGTGGGCGAGGGGCTGCTGGTAGTGCTGATAATCAGTGTACTGCGACTCGTGCTGGTAAGTAAAGGGTCGGATATAGTTGAACTCCAATTGCAAATCGAGATTACGCACGCCCGCTACGTCGAGCAGCTTGCCACCCAATTGGAAAGCTTGTTTATTAGCCCACCAGCCATTGCCAGCCCTGATTTCGCTAAGCTTAAACTCATCAAGTACTAGCTGGCCATAGAGCTGGGCGCGGTGCTTGATATTCCACTTAAAATCGAGACCTAGGAGCGCGTTGTCAGTGGAGCCCACCTGCTGCTCGATAGCACGGTAAAAAATGACGGGGTTCAAGTACTGAAGCTCTAGGCCACGGCCCCGCCCACCCGACACCTCTGACTCAAATACCCCGATATTGAAGTTATCCGTTACGTCGAGGCTTAGGTGGTGCAGCGCTAGGTACTTCTTCGGAAACAAGGAGTCGGTGGGGCTGCCCGAGCTGTTGTAGGTGCGGCCACCCGTTAGCTCGGCAAAGACGTTCTGGTAATTAAACTTCCAAACGCGGGTATTTAGCTTTAAAAAGAAGTAGGGCGCACTGTAGTCCGACAAAATCAAGGAGCGGTAGCCGTTGCCAATAAAATTGCGGTCGTGGGCAAACTGCACATTGATGTGCTTGGTGGCCGCGTAAGTGACGCCGCCACGTGCCGTAAAGAAGTCATAGGCACTGCCGCCCACCGTTTTAAAGTCCTTCCAGTAGCCTTCGTGGGGCACTGCACGGTCGCGGCGGGTGCGCTGCTGCACCCAGCCCGGTACGGCCTGTTGGTTGTCGGTCAAGAAGCCATAGAAACCCAGGCGCTGGTCTATCGTGCCCTCGAAGGCGATGCCACGCGTGTTCACATACCGTAGGCCGTCGATACTGCTCGTGCCATTATCCTTGCCGCCTTGCAGCAGCAGCACGGGGTTGAGGCGAAAGGTAAAATCCTTGGTTTGGACGTGGTAGAGGTCAGTTTGGTCGCGGTAGAAATACGTGAGCACCGGCCGCTGGCTCTGGTTGAGGCTATCGCCCAGGGCCGAGTACATCCAGTTATCCTTTAGTAAGTACTGCGCATTGAAGCGGTCGGCCCGCGAAAGTGTGCCCTGGCTATAAGTGAGGCTATCGCCAGTCAGCAAGCGCTCGCCGAGGTGGGCTGCTGCCGCGCGGGTATAGGGCCGCACGCTGGTGTGTGGGTCGCGCAGCGAGTCAGAACCGTACTTGATGGCGTAGCGGTCGAGCAGGCGATAAGTATTGGGGTCGAGCGGCACGTAAAGCGCTCCCTGATAATCGTTGCTAGGTGCAACCGTGGCGCGGCTGCGGCGCGGGGCAGGGGCCGGGGTCGGCTTAGTAGCTTTAGTAGTTACCCTAGCCGCTTCACTCGTGGGTAGGGGCTCATTGAAAATATACCAATTGGCCGAGCCAGGGGTAGGGGAGGCTGGGCTAGGAGTAGGCGCGGGCGTCTGGGCTGCGAGCCGGCCCGCCAGCACTACTAGGATAGGTAATAGGTAGTGTTTCATCAAGTAAAGAATACTACCCAGAACGGGGCAGGAACTACAAAATTACGTCGTTCGCCGCCGAGCCGGTTTCCGGCCCCGACCTTTGGCCAGCCACCCATTTGTGAAGAGACTTCCTACTGTGCTGCGCTTGCTTTATTTCTCTGACCTAGACTTGGCTCGCTGGGAGGCCTGCGTAGCCGCCAGCCCTGGCGCGCTGCCCTACGTGCAGGCCTGGTGGCTGCAAGCTACGGCTGGTCGCTGGGCCGCCGTAGTCGAGCTAGGCCCCGGTGGGGAGTATTACTCGCTACTGCCCCTGCCGCTTAAATGGCGGCCGTGGGGCCGAATAGCTTATCAACCATTATTCACGCAGCAACTAGGACTGGTACTGACCCCAGCTAGTCGCCACTTGCAAGTGGCCGACTACCTAGCCCTAGCCACAAGCTGTTGCGTTGCGTTTTATCAGCAATGGCCCCCTGCCACGCCATTGCCTTCGTTGCCCCCAAGCTTCACGCTAGCGGAGCGCCTGACGTATCACCTTAGCCTAGGTGCTCCCTACGCAACTATTTATCAGCACTACCTGCCGGGCTGCCGCCGCCGACTCCGCAACAACCAAGCGCTGGCGCAGCCCTTGCAAGTGAAGGAAAGCGAAGAGCTAGACTCCGTGATTTCTTTATTTCTGACCTACCGGGGGCCAGCGCATACGGGGCTGCGGCCGCGCCACTATGCCGCACTGCGCCGCCTCTACGCCGCGCTACGTGCCCGTGGGCTGGCCGAGCTGCGCTGTGTGTGGCACCCAACTACGGCTGAGTTGTTAGCGGGGGCGCTATTTGTACGTCACGCCGGCGGGGTTATCTACTTGTTTGCGGCGGCATCGCCGGCCGGTAAAGCAGCTAGTGCTCCCATCTTGCTGCTCGATGATGCCCTACGTCGCTACGCGGGCCAGCCGGGACAGCTCTTCGATTTTGAAGGGGGCAGCCTTCCGGCTATTGGGCGTTTTTTCACCAATTTTGGAGCGCGGCCCGTACTCTATCCGACCGTTACCCTTACTTACCCCCCTAGGCTTTTCTCATGGATGCGCCCCTAACTTCGCCTGCCGCCGCTTTGCAGGAAATTGAACGCCTGCACGTTGTCTGTGCCGAACCGAGCATTGCCAACCACTTTTTGGCCGAGTTGCGCGATGTGGATATCCAAAAGGACAGCCTACGCTTTCGGCGCAACCTACAGCGCCTAGGCGAAATTATTGCCACGCGCATCAGCGCCAAGCTGAGCTACACGCCGCAAGTCGTTAAAACGCCCCTAGGCGAGGCGCCGAGCCAGCTCTTGCGCGATTTTCCGGTGCTTGCCACGGTGCTGCGAGCGGGCCTGCCCTTTCACCAGGGCTTCCTAAATTACTTTGACCAGTCGCCGAGCGCCTTTGCGGCAGCTTACCGTATCGAGGGTACTGCCCAGGTGCAGGTGCAGCTCGATTACCTTTCGGCGCCGAGCCTCGACGAGCGCGTGCTCATCTTGGTAGACCCCATGCTGGCCAGTGGCAAGAGCCTGGTGCAAACCTACCGGGCTATGCTGCGCTTTGGCACGCCGCGCCAAGTCCACATCGCGGCGGTTATTACGTCGCCCGAGGGGGTAGCCTACGTGGCCCGTGAGATTCCCGAGGCCACGCTATGGGTAGCGGCCGTCGATGAAAAGCTCAATGAGCAAGCCTATATCATTCCGGGGCTAGGCGATGCTGGTGACTTAGCCTTTGGTAGCAAATTATAATTGCGGGTCTTACGCACGGAGTTTGCTTAGCCACCGTTACCTAGGGCGAGTGGTTGTGGCAAGCCCTAGGTAAGGTATTTTTGTCCGCTTGCCGTTTAGTGCTGTCCCTTCCCCCGATTATTTAGATTTTTGCTAGTGCTTCCCTACGCCGCCAAATGGGCTTCTGTCTTCCTGCTCAGCACGGTTAAGTTTCTAGGCGGCCCTTTGGCCGGCAGTAGCATGGGCCTGGGCTTCTGGCAAACGCTGGGCCTCACCGTGGCAGGCATGATGACGAGCGTCTTCGTGTTTTCGGGCGTTGGGCGCGCATGGGTGCGCCACCGACAGCAGCAGCGCCGCTTGCGCCGGGCCCCGGTGTTTTCGAAGCGGTCGCGCAACATCATCAAGGTATTCAAGAAGTTCGGAATGGGAGGCATTGCCTTCCTGACGCCGATTTTGCTGTCACCCATTGGGGGCACTGTCATTGCAACGCTCCTAGGGGTGCCACGGCAGCGCATCTTACTGCACATGTTCTGGAGCGCTGTATTGTGGGGCGGCGTGCTCACATTGGCTAGCTCGCGTATCAGCCATCTGCTGCACCATTAAGCCCAGTAAAAAGCCGATAATAGTTCGCCGTTAGTAAATAAGTGGCGTATAGCTCCCAGCGTTTGTGGTTTCGCTTTAGTTTAGGCTCTTATCTCTTATGTCAGCACCCATTGTTTGCTTCGGAGAAACCCTGTGGGACGTACTGCCCACCGGCCGCCAGCCCGGCGGCGCGCCCTTCAATGTAGCCGTGCACCTGCACCAGTTTGGGCAGCCCGTGCAGCTCATTAGTCGGGTGGGGCAAGACGAGCTAGGCACCGAGTTGCTAGACTTTTTGCAGGCCAAAGGCGTCGATACTGCTCTGGTGCAGCGTAGCCAAACGCACCTGACGGGCGTGGTAAAAGCCAACCTAGACAACAGCCACGAGGTAACCTACAAGATAGTGGAGCCCGTGGCGTGGGACTACGTGCAGTACGCCCCCGAGCTAAAGGATGCGGTAGCCAATGCCGCTATCCTGGTGTACGGTTCGCTGGCCGCCCGCCGCGCCGACACCCGCGAAACGCTCTACCAGCTGCTACCCAGCGCCCGCTACCGGGTGTTCGACGTGAACCTGCGGCCCCCGCACTACACCCGGGCGGTGGTCGAAACGCTGCTGCGCCAAGCCGATATGGCCAAGCTCAACGAGCATGAGCTAGCCGAAATCACCGATTGGCTAGGTATGCCTGCCGACGGAGACGCCGCCCTGCCTTGGCTCGCCGAGCACTATGGCCTGCAAGCTGTGTGCGTCACTAAAGGCGCCGATGGGGCCGCATTGTGGGTAGCCAATCAGTTGTTCACGCACCCCAGCTTTCCTGTGCAAGTACAGGACACTATTGGCAGCGGCGATGCCTTCTTGGCGGCGCTACTAGCTAGCTGGCAAGCCAAGCTGGCCCCTGCCGAATGCCTACGCCGTGCCTGTGCGGCAGGGGCGCTCGTGGCTTCTCACCAAGGAGCTACCCCCGCCCTCACTGCGGCCGATGTAGATGCTATGCTAGCCTAGCCAGCACAAAGCACCCTTATCATTACTGGCCTCGACGGCGCAGCGCCTTGCTGGCTGGCGCCGATTTACCCTTTTTGCCAGGGTTTTTCTTGCTGCCTTTCTGGCTCTTTTTGCGGCCCTCCTCAAAGGCTTTGCCCGTGCGCTTGTCAATAGTTACGCCCGGCTTTATCCACTCTTTCTTCTCGTGGAAGGCACCCTTAAAGGTGGGGTCTTCGCGGCGGCGCTGCTCGTCGAGCACGCGGGCATGAGTTTGTTCTTCCGTGAAAGGTGTAGTTGTTACTTCTACCTCCTCAGGAATCGGCAGCAGCGGAATCTCTTGCTTGATAAGTTCTTCGATACGCTCGATGTGCTGGCGCTCGGCAGGGTTAGCGAAGGTGATGGCCGCGCCCGTGTGCCGCGCTCGCCCTGTGCGCCCAATGCGGTGCACGTAGTCATCGTAAATGAGCGGCACATCAAAATTGATAACGTGGCTCACCTGCGGCACGTCGATGCCGCGAGCTGCTACATCAGTAGCTACCAAGTAGCGCACATTGCCCTCTTTGAAAGCATCCATGCTATTGAGGCGCGCATTCTGGCCTTTGTTGCCGTGGATGACGCGCACCTCACCTAGGGGCGCCTTGCGGTTGAGGAAAGCTGCCACTTGGTCGGCGTTTTCCTTGGTACGCGTAAAGAGCAGCACCCGCGTCATCTCATCCGAATCGCGGTGCAGCAAGTGTTCGAGCAGGTTAATTTTAGTGGCAAGGTTGGGCACCTCATACAAGCTCTGCGTGATGGTTTGGGCCGGCTGAGCAGGTGGCGTCACTTCCACGCGCACCGGAAATTCCAGAAATTCTTCGCTGAGCAGTGTCACGCGCTCGGGCATGGTGGCCGAAAACAACACGTTTTGCCGCTTGCGCGGAATGATTTCCAGAATGCGCCGAATCTGGGGCATAAAGCCCATGTCCATCATTTTGTCGGCCTCATCGAGCACCAGCGTTTGCAGGTTCTTCAGAATGAGGTCGCCCTTGAGGTAGATTTCCATCAAGCGGCCGGGTGTGGCAATCAGAATATCCAGCCCCGCCTTAATCGTCTCAATCTGCGTTTTGGGACCTAGGCCACCGTAGATGGCGAAAATGCGCAAATCGGTGTGCGTCGCCAGTGCTTTCAGGTGCTTTTCGAGCTGGATGGCAAGCTCGCGGGTAGGGGCCAGCACCAGCGCTCTAGGGTGTTCGCCCTGGGCGTATTTCACCTTCATAAGCAGCGGCAGGCCAAAAGCTGCCGTTTTGCCGGTGCCTGTTTGGGCAATGCCCAGCACATCGTGTCCAGCTAGTAGCAGCGGAATGGTTTGGAGCTGCACTGGCGTGGGCTCGGTGAAGCCAGCCTCGGCTACGGCGGTGAGCAGCTGCTTGTTAAGTTTAAAATCGGCGAAAGTGGCGGGGGTATCCATTTTGCAAAGGTCGGGATAGTTTGCTGCGTGGGCCCTATACTAGGTGCTGTGTAACCTAGGCCTTTGTCGTGCTCAGGGCAGGCAGGCCTAATAAAAGCAAGTAATTTTTCCTTGAAAAATCTTGCATAGAATCGCTGTCGTTGTATCTTTGCACCTCCAAACCACCACACGGTAGATATAGCTCAGCTGGTTAGAGCGTCGGATTGTGATTCCGAAGGTCGTGGGTTCGAGCCCCATTATTTACCCTCGCGAAAGTCCCCGGATGCGAATCCGGGGACT
>Ga0160429_1000345_pt1 | contig 49746 bp, 58 predicted proteins | sample SolpanmetagenomR_FD_108199 | JGI IMG/M metagenome (GOLD analysis project Ga0160429, IMG submission 108199) | Solar panel surface microbial communities from Lawrence Berkeley National Laboratory, California, USA - R | ecosystem: Engineered > Built environment > Solar panel > Unclassified ... | reverse complement strand
TGCGCACTGTGCACAAGCTCGAAGGCCTGTGTCTACCAAAGAACGCCGGCCACTTTGATGAATCACCTCATGTCTCAGGAGCGCATCTCGTCTGGAGAATACCTTATTACATATTGTGCAGGCATACTGTGGTGCATCTGCCATGTGTCCCCGTCTATGGCGCTGCAAGTGTTCAAGACGAGCAAAGGTCTTACTGCAGACAGCACATTGATGTCGACCATCAATCTGAGACACGGGCGAGCTCGCTGACATACGCAAGAGCAAGTATCAGCATTTTTGGTGGAAGGATGGCGAAAGAGAAAGAGAGGAAGGAGGGTGACTGAAAGAGGAAGGAAGAAGCGGAGTTGCTGACTAAGCTGGACTAAACCCGATTTAACCACGGCTTGACTCCGTTCGATGACCGCAGCTCGTTCTTTTGGTGCCAATAGTACCTTTGTAAAACCTCGGTCGGGTGACGACAATGCTTCTGTAATCTGTGTGACCTTCTCGATGGTCTTAACTGCACACATTGTCGCCTGCGCAGTAATGAACGCGACGGAACTCGCAACCCTTGGTTCCACTTCATCGACGTCCATTGCAGCATCCTTCTATTGCAAGGCGTGTTCGTGAACTAGAGCACAGCTGTCTCACTGTTGTTCATGCCGCACCACGGCCAGTGGCTTCATCTCCGAAGAAGCCTCGACAGAAACTATGCAGGATACGTTGAGCCATGAGTCACTGACCTCGCAGCAATTGCGCGAGAAAGAATGAAGACGTCGTACCAGGGTCTTTCGGAATTATTACATTGATTAAGATGTTTTATTACTAACATGGAAAACCTTCGCCTCGCCGTGATTGGTCTTGTCTTTCTCGGCCGAACTCGCACTAGATGTTGACTCCAACTTGCATTACATTAACTTATGCTGCAACGGAACCAGCTGCAAACTCGAACGCATATGCCGTCGTATTGTCTTTCTGGTAGACAGGCAAGGTCACAGCGTTGCCAGTGTATGTATATGCAACCGAGCCCAAGTCATTCGGACCGTCGACCTCGCCATAATGAACATCGGCAGCAACAGGAAAGCCCCAAGTATGGATGTTCAATGTGCCTGCGGCTGGCAAGCCCACTGCAGTAAGGTTCGTCACAGTCACATACCAAGTGCCCATGGTGATACGAACACCAGCCAAGACACGCACTACACCATCAGTGCCAACAGTGGAATAGGTATCGAGCTTCAGATCAGAAGACACAGTGGTACCAACTCGATGCCCTGTCATATTGGTGGCGTAATATTTGTATAGCTGGTAATCACCGTTTGTCCAATAACCTTTCTGAGAGGGATTGTAGCTTGGTGTATTCGCATGCGGCTTGCCGAGAAGAGATGCCATGAAGTCATGGAGAGCATATCCACTGAGCCAGTTACCACGCAACCCATGCGCATTGATGCGTTCGAGCTGAGATATCCACCATGCTGATCCTGCTGGGACCTGAAATGAATTAGCAGATGCAGGAGATCAACGTCTTCCAGAATGTCACTCACCTGTTCGGTGAAAGTGCCATACTCGTTGATATTGATGGGCCGCATTGGAAGTTTGTAAGTGTTGGTTATTTGGTGAAGACCGTCATTAGATCCAGACAGCGAGCCACCTCCTCCTTCCTCATGCCAGGCATATTGATCTGGCACCGAGTTATTGCTTGCCACGAACGATGCCCAGTTGTTCCACCAAGTGCTATTGAGAGAGGGTTCATTCGCAGCGGCAGGGCCCGAGATCAAGACGGAAGTGCTGAATGCAGATCTAGAACAAGTCAGCTCAGCTCTGCAACAGACAAAAGACACAATCATATACCGGAAACGATCGAATGTACGGCCCCACTGTTGAAGGTCAGTATGCTTGCTCTACATATCTTATTCTCGATAACCATGGCTTACCATTTGCAGATATTGTTCCTGAGTTCTTCCCCAAAAGATGGCTTTTCCTTGATAGATGAGATCTGGCTCGTTCCAGATGTCGATAATCACATTGTCTACCATCTTGTTCTGTCTCATATCCTTGATGACATGGGTGAGGTAATCATCCCAAGACGACCAGTCTCCATCATCTCCCGGAAAAGGAGCAGTGGAGTTTTGAGAGCCATCAGCTCCCCACAGATCATGAATGAGGAAGATGAAGTTGCCATTGTGATCACGGGTGGTTCGATAGTTGTGCAAAACAGTTGTGAAGCGTCTCTACAAAGACTCTTAGTAGGTATCCATGGATTTTATGGTGAACAGGGAATTAGAGCTTACCTTGTACTCACTGAGTCCCCAGATCCAACCACGACCAGGAGCAGGAATCTGAGCCCCACCAGATCTCTCATAATCCCAGCCAATATCGGTGAAGAACTTGTCTGGGATCTGATGCGTGTGGTTTGGAAGTCCGTAGAGGGTACCACTGGCGAGTTGTGCTGGAGCACCAGTATTGTTGCCCAAGTCTACTGTGCTTGTAGTGCCATCACGGCGTACCAATGCGGGAACACCTTGGACGACTCCTAGCAGACTAAATGCTGCAAGTAAAGGGAGGCATAGGGAAGTAGATGTAAGCATCGTGGCCGTCTTTTGTTTTCAGGACTTTATCTTATGAAGAGGCTTTTACAAATTCAGCCAAAAGCAGCGATCGAGAAGGCTTTATTCATATTCATATCTATTACGCCACTATTTGTCATAGTGTAATGCAATCAAAGATTCGTGTGAGTTCGCTAGGTGAAACATGTTGATCGGTCTTGGTCACATCTGAAGCATGCCTCAAGCAAACACAGTGCGATGCAGGAACAAGGAGGGGAAGACGATCCGGTGAAGGAGGGGTGTCCGGGGGGGGAGAGGTAGATCAAGCGCGGCTGAGGTCATTGGGACATGAAAGCTTGCACGTTACACAAAAGCCATTGTGAACAGTGCTGTGCTGGGAAAAAGGTTCTGAATGACAGGAGCATCATTGGTTGCCTCTTGCTGCGTCTCTTCATCCTACACTCAACCGAAGACGGGGTACTGTACTTAATGAGGAAGGACTAAAGTCGTGGCTTAATCCCTCTTCTGCTTTTTAGCCTTTTCTTCGGGAAATATCCAGCTTCCTGAGTCTCGGCGGAAGACGGCAAGACAACACTCCCAACTTCGATGTAATCCAAGAAAGGGTTATACACACTGCACTATTCAGAAACCAAGGAAGCCCTATGCCAAAGACTACGATCTGTGCCAATATCGGAGACCAACTCTCATCTGCCCGCTGCCGCCTCTATTCGCGCGCGCGTAGTATGGCAGGAAGTGCAACTCCTCAATCTTCCTACCAGCCGACCTCAGCAACTTCTCTGTTGCGACAGCTGGAGATCCATTTCCTATTTCTCTGGCCTCTCGGATGCATGCTCCATCACGAACCATCACTTTCACATAACGCTCCCCTGTTGCGGGGTCTTCGTGCTCCTGCTCGATCATCTTACACTCCGGATCCAGCTGCAAAGTCTACAGAAGTTAGTCATTGGTACATGCTGGCCAGGAGAGCTCAAACATACCTTGAAGTGATCCTTGACCCATTTGTTATCCACATCTTCAACGCAATACACAATCGGGCCACGAGCGATGGACAATGTATTCTGGTTGGTGAACGGATGTGGCGACTCCAGACGACACTGCAGAGGAATACTCAGAGTAAACGTAGGATTCTCCGCTAGCCAAGCAGCGGGTAATGACAGATAGCCATTACTGATCTTGACATCTGGCAGATTCGGTGAAATCTGTGCTTGTCAGCTGGGCTCAACGTTGGTTAGGCATATTTCATACCTCCCAATTCGATCCAGCCCAATGCGGTGTTCGAAGTCGAAGATTGACCGTAATGTCCTTTGCACAGCGCAATGAGAACTTAACGTCACCTTTCCATGGCCAATCACTTTCTTGTTGTAGCTCGAAATCTATATCGTCCTGGTCTATCTTCAAAGTACTTGAAATGTATAGATGAGTATTGATCTCCATGATCTTGTTTGCCAACTTGTAAGACCAGATGTATCCGCTGATTTGGCCAAGGATGCGAAGCATGTTTGGTGGGCAGCACGCACATACAAACCACTCTTCACGCTTCGACAAGTCGTGGTCACTTGAGGCAAGCTGATTAATGTAGGTGAACTTCTTCCCATCGTAGGACATGGCTGTAAGCACAGCGTTGTACAAACAAAGTTCCATGATGTCAGCATATTCTGAGTTGAGATCGGTCTGGAGAAGATCAGCATAATCCCCTCGTTCCAGCATCATAGTTGACTACCTGAAGCATTCTCTCTGCAAGCATCATGACTCCAATCGCAGCACACGTCTCGCAATAGCAGCCACCGTCATCTGTGCCTTGAGGGAGGAAGTAGTCGATACCGAACCCTTCCCACTGGGTCATAGAGCCAATACCACCAGTAACGTACATCTTTTTCTGTACCATGTTGTTCCAGAGCCTATGTACGGCAGCATCGAGCTTGTCGGTTGAGTCAGGTCCCTTTTGGCGCACCAAGTCAGCCACACTTGTCAGCAAATACATCGCTCGAACGCTATGCCCTTCCATCGTCTCCTGCTCAACGATTGGTCGATGAGCCTGATAGTAACGCAGCGAATTCTCATGAGGTTGATATGCTGGGCGACGACCAGCTTCATCTCCACGACGCAGTGCTTCGACATCGTAGTAGTTCTTCCCTAGCCAACCATGAGGATTACCACGTTCTGATATGAAGAAATTCGCCAGTTCCTGGTGCTTTGGATCTTTGGTGCGATCGAAGAGGCGGAGTAGGGCAAGCTCTATCTCTGGATGCCCAGGATATCCAGGAATCTTGCCCTGCTCGGTGCCGAATGTGTCATAGAGCAGTGATACATAACGTAACAGTGGTTCCATGAGCCTGTCTGTTTGCGTGAGCTGTTGGTGTGCTAGTGCTGCTTCGATCAAGTGGCCGCAGTTGTACCTATGTCCGAATATATCAGCTAAGTCGCGAAAAATAGGAATAGGTATTGCTCACAGCTCATGGAGATCTCTCAAATTGGTGAACCGGTTCAGAGGTTGGACAACAGTGAAATGGATGTTGAGATAACCGTCTGGCTGTTGGGCGGAACGAATCATCTCTACCAGTTCGTCAACCGCCTCTCTAAGTTCTGGCTGAGGGGACGTCTGTAACAAGTAACAAGCACCTTCAATCCACTTCGCAACATCCGAATCCCAGAAAAGGTGTTTCGGGACAGGCCAGACATCCGGTTTCTCGTCATAGATTGGATGCCAGCCTAGCTTGAACGCATCGTATCTTCCAGTCTCTTTCAACACATCTAGCTGATAGGCTGCAGTATTCTTGAACGCTGCTGCACGTCGACCACTGATCAAAGTCCCATCATGCAGTGTTGTATTCACGAAAGTTACCTGAGGATAAGCCATCTCACGTCAAAGGGTTGTTAGTATGAGGTGTGACCAAGAGGAAGATCTGCCCTCTTTGCGAGGTGAACTGTATAGCGCAACGAGGGCGGGCGAGGTACATGGCATAGGCGAAAGACTTAGACTGTTACATCAGCTAAACGCTCCGGTGGAGGTAGGAATTCACCTAACAAGCACCTTCCCGAAGTGTTTAGCTAATGTAACAGTCTAGGTCTTTCGGCCTTAGATGTCTCGCGCCCCGAAACTCGATCGGCACAGACGAGAGCGGGATGGGAGCGGGGGTGTGCGGGGCTGTGCCAGGATGCTGGGCAGGAAAAGGTAATCCAAATCCACCCCTTGAGTTCTGCCCACCTGATTCCCAGTTGGGTCTCGTGGACGAGCCAGCAAAGCTGCCCCCGGCACCACCGGCGCCTCAGGTGTTCCCATGAATACCTCGAGACTTCAGGTCATTGCCGCGTATGAGCCTGTACCCGCAATCATTCATAATGCCCAGCCTGCACTTCCTTATGATCGACCAAGATCCTCATTTGTGTTCTTCTGTTTACCACTAACACAACCATTGAACAATCGACATGGCTGCTCAGATCGTGCCTTCCGAGTACAACTTCAAAGCCGTCGATATGAGCGACAGTGACACTCTATCGCTCATTCGCCATGCAGAGGAAAGCGCTGCAGCAGATAGCAAATTGACCATTCGACAGGCATTGAAGAAGTACAAGAAGGTATGGCGTAACTACATGAACACAGCTTTGAAAGGTACTGATGTAGTCTTCAGGCTGTCTTCTGGGCTATGATACTCTCGACCAGCTTGATCATGGAAGGCTACGATGTTGTCATCATCACATCGTTCTATGGTCAGACTCAGTTCAAAGACACATTTGGCGTAGTCGATCCCGCCACTGGAGAGAAGCTCATTTCCGCAACCTGGCAGTCTGGCATTAGCAACAGCTCTCTTGTCGGACAGGTTAGAAGAGTCCTTCTACTTCTGCTTGACATATCATACTGATACCTTCCTACAGCTGTTTGGGCTTATCATAAATGCTTACTGTCAAGATCGATTTGGATCCAGGTCAACAATGATGTTTTTCATGCTGTGGATGGCAATTGCCGTGTTTATTCCCTTCTTTGCACCTTCATTGGCAGTTCTTGCTTTCGGTGAAGGTATGATCTTCGAAATCACACAGAAGAGGTAACACCTACTGACAACTACAAGCAATGTGTGGAATTCCCTGGGGAGTATTTCAGGTACGTGATTCAAGGTCCAAGTCCACGATAACAATCCTACGATGCTAATACATTGGCTTTCAGACTCTTTCCACTTCCTATGCATCCGAAGTCGTACCTACAATTCTTAGACCTTATATCACTGCATGTAAGTTACTTCTACAATCAGTCGAGTGCTTCAGGAGCCTTTTACTGATCTACCTCAGATGTGTGCATGTGCTGGGGTGCTGGCATCCTGCTCAGTAGTGGAGTTGTGCGAGCTGTAGCAGGCATAGAAAGTCAGCTGGCATGGAGACTTCCGTTTGCTTTACAGGTTCGTAAGCTTCCACTAGTCTCGAAGTCTCTATCCTAACACACGTCTCCTAGTGGACCTGGCCTTTACCTCTTCTCGTCGCAGCCTACTTCGCACCTGAGAGTCCTTGGGGTGCATGTCGCCGTGGCAAGATGGATATTGCGAGAAAGAGCTTAGTTCGACTATCGGCAGAGTCGGAAGATAAAGAACATCAGGTGGATGCAGCTCTTGCATACATCAAGTATACCACGGATATGGAACAAGCAGAATCTGCTGATGGCCGATTTATCGATTGCTTCCGAGGTACCAACCTTCGCAGGACTGAGATCGTGAGTATAAGCCAGGTGTGGATGCTACCGATTGTTTCAGCTAATGCGGTTGTGTACTACAGAATTGCGTCGTGTGGGCTACTCAGATCCTCTGTGGTAATGCCATCCTAGGCTATTCGGTGGTGTTCCTTCAGGCAGCAGGCTTCTCAGAGCTCCAATCGTTCGACCTCAACATTTCGCTTTCTGCTTGCTACATCATTGGAGGCATAGTCTGCTGGTTTCTCTTTCCCCACTTCGGCCGTGCAACAATCTACATGGCAGGTAATGCTGGAATGTTTGTCTTACTTATCGCCATTGGTGGATTGGGATTTTCCAAGGACACCAAAGCACAAACAGCAATAGGCATTTTATTCGTCCTTTCGACATTGATCAACATGATCACTATAGGCCCTGCCTGTTACCCTATAGTTTCAGAGACGCCAAGTGGTAAATTGCGTTACAAGACAATCTCAATTGGGAGATTCGTCTATAATCTTACTGGTATATTCAGCAACTCTGTCACGCCTCGCATGATGAGCCCTACAGCTTGGAATTGGGGTGCTAAAGCCGCATTTTTCTATGCTGGAACCAATTTGCTTTGCAACATATGGTGCTGGTTTAGGTCGGTTTTTGTCCTGCCATCGACATACCTCACGTATGGCTAATTGTTCTCCCAGACTTCCTGAAACGAAAGATCGAACCTTTGGCGAGATCGACTTGCTCTTCGATAACCACGTACCAGCGAGAAAGTTCAAGTACACCAGTGTCGACGGTAAGTATTGGGCTAGAAAGTTGCGAATCGCTTCTGTACTGACGTACTCTTGACAGAATTCGCTACGTCTCACGAGCTCGGCGAGCAGACAGCTGTTTATTCAGAGAAGGGTGGGGCTGTGCATGTCGACCATGCATGATCCGGCGATTGGGGGCTTCAGCTGGGAGCCAGGATGCAGGCAACCTGGCGTGGATATGAGTAAATGTACAAGAAAGACGGATTTCGGGACCTGAGAAGTGCGAAGAGTAATCATTACTGTATTGACCTTTGTATTAACCTCTCACGCGATCGGTGTTCATGTATGTTGTGTTAGTAAAGCATCATATTCATCTTCTAGGTGCTCTTATCGCGTGCGTATAATACAATGATAATGCTCACCGAACAACGTGAGCCATGATCGAGCTCTCACACTCATCCAGCTCATAAAGGACTAGTCTCCCTCTTCAACCAAGCCAACGTCCTTTCATCACCCTCGAAAAAGTCCTTCGTTTTCCTCTCCACCTCAGCATGGTACTCATTGATGAAAACTTTCTCCTCCTTTGTCAATAATGTGGCGTCGATGAGTTTGCGGCACATGGGCACCATTGTGACGTGCTCGAAGCCGAGGAAAGGTTTGTCGCCGAATTTGAACTTTGTTTCTACTTCTTTGACCATGATGATGTCTAGCAAAACGTATTAGTGGCTGGCGATGGAGGGGTGAAGGCCTTTGTAGCTTACTTTCTATGCGGATACCAAAACCATTGTCTTCGTAGTATCCAGGCTCATCGGAGATGACGTTGCCAGGAGCCAGTGGCACGTCTGTGTATTGCACTCTTGTACCTATACCAATGGGACCTTCGTGCACATTCAAAAAGCTGCCAACGCCATGGCCAGTTCCATGCCGATAGTCCAAGCCTTGTTGCCAGAGAAATTGTCTCGCCAGAGCATCTAGAGCATACCCACTTGTGCCTTTGGGAAACTTTACCACTTCGAGAGCAATATTGCCTTTCAGTACATTTGTGTAAGCCATTCTTTCCATCTCTGTCGGTTCGCCGAAATGTAATGTTCGTGTAGTATCTGTCGTGCCATCCAGGTACTGTGCGCCGGAATCACAAAGGTAGATTTTACTTGGATCGATAGTCGAGCAGCTGCCAACTTCAGGTTGGTAATGTATCACAGCAGCATTGGCGCCGGTGGAAGATATCGTTGGGAATGATAATCCGACAAAGTTGTCCTTTTTCGACCGCAGCTCCTCCAGTTTATCTGCTGCTTGCACCTCGTCAAGCTTTGCGCCTTGATGAACTAGTTGATCTTCCAGCCATGCAAAATACTCGATCAATGCCGCACCATCACGAAGATGACATTCTCGCATTCCCTTTAGTTCCGTACCGTTCTTGATTGCCTTTGCGTCACCAATTGGACTTCTGATTTCTTCTACGTTCTCTTCCCCGCCCAGAGCTTGGCTCAATGCCCAGGAGGTGCGGTTTGACATTAGGTATTTTTGTTTGCTGGCTGGGTTCTCGCCTTCTTTGATTGATGCGCTTAGTGTGTCTCCCATTGTCTTTGCGTCCGAGAATATTGCTTCATAGGGTTTCACTTTCACTACACCGTGTAAATGCTTATATGCTGCATCATCAAGTTTACTTGCATCAACATAGAGCACTGCCTGCTCTTTCGTCACAGCAGCGTATGAAAAGAATACTGGGTTATAAGGAATGCTATTCGTGTTGGTCAGTTTTCGATCGTGACTAACATAATGGATTTGTCTTACTCGTTGCCACGAAGGTTGTAGAGCCAAGCAACTTCGTCGAGCATAGCTTCAGGGCTGTCAGTATGGGCTTTGCCTGAACCCCGATTTATACTGATTGGTACTTACAAACGATAAAACCTGATGACTTCTTCTTCTCCAACTCTTTGCGCAGATCGTCCACTTTCTCGCCGATGCCCTTTCCAGCATACTGCAGATCCAGAACTCTTAAAGGCTCTTGTGGTTTTGCTGGTTTATCTTTGCCCCATACCTTGTCTACCAAGTTCTCACTTATTGCCTTCAGAGTGCTACCACCCTTCTTCTTGATCTTTTCCAGCAGCTTGCGTGCATCAACTAACGAGATATCAGCCAGTATCACTTCGGCTGCGCGTAGTCTCACTCACCAGCTGTGATGAGCTCCGGGTCCACACCCACGGTCTTTCCTCCCTCTGAGTGATCTGCCGTCCTGGCCAGAATCAGCACGTAGTCTTAGATGCACCTTTCACTCTTGTATATACCATTCTTGCCACGTAGGAACGTCTTGTAATCCTTGCTTCAATAGCTCCCAATTTTCGTCTAATTGCTTGCCTGCCTGATTGAAATATCGCCCATCTGTTGCTAATGCCGCCTTGTCATGTGTTACGACGGCCGTACCAGCGGATCCGTTGAAGCCAGAGATGAACGCTAGATTTATATTAGGACGGACTGAGGGCGTTGTTGGATGTAGGAACATGTAGACCTCTTCGTGCGTCTGTTGGTGCAATGTATTCTGATTGATGGCTGTCTTCGGATGGGACAACTGTAGTATGCATGATTAGTGCCTCAATCTTCCCAAGCATATCGCCTCACATTCTCACTGTAGACATCGACACCGTTCTTCTTCATCAAATCGCGCAGTTGCGCGAGACGCTCACTAGTGCGGACAGTGGTCATTTCGATGGCGGCACGTGGTGTTGTGATGTGGAATTGGCGAGAACAGCTGGGAATGGATTGCTGAAGTGTACGTGTGGGAGAAAGACGGCCAAGGCTTCGCCACAGCAATTGCATGAGTCTGAGGGAGGAATGTTTGCATATGATGGCATACATAAGTACAGAATTAGGAAGGTGTGAGGGGTAGGGTACAGCGGGGTTTGGTCAGGGGTTGGTTTGTGTCTGAAGTATGTTTCATCTCGTCTTCATGTAATCGTCTTGTCTTGACAGCTCCCTTTCAACAGTAGACTACATCGCCTCTTCAATTGACTCCTTCCTCGATCTTTGATCCCCTTTCGCCCTAGCACTTCCTAATCATCTTACTCGTTACTCGAGACGTCGTCTCCATGTTGTACTGATTGGTTTATTCTTTAGGATCTGCTTATCACACCAGCTTAACACGATGTTATGTTCTGAGGTTCTTCCTCACTCCCTTGGCCGAATACGCATACCATTCCCATCGCTCACCTCCTCATATCCGGCGAAATCCAACCATTCATTCCACGCTGCAATTGCTGCTCTCCTCTCCGCCTCCCCAACAGCATTCTTGATCTGCTGCTTGAACTCATCCACCTGTGATTCTCTCAGGCTCGGGATGTTGACTATATCTGCCACGCTGTCAGTGATGAACGAAGACTATAGTCAAGCAAGTCCATCGTTTCACTTACCGCGAGCGATCAAATGTGCATTTCTTCGTTGATATGCTTCATCCGATTCACTGGAGTGGTTGGAATAGTCGTCGTTGATGCTGGCGGCGGCGCTGTCAGGAGGTGTGCGGCTGTCCTCCGAGTCACTGCCGTTGGTGTCAAAGGGAGAGGTGCTGGAAGCGGCGTCGTGCTGGGTGTGTTCAGGATTGTTGCTGGCAGGACGATTGACTTTCGGAAGATCGATCTCGGCATCGCTACGGTCATTAGCATCAAGTGGAGCAGGGTCGGGAGTGGCGCTGGCGAGGCGTGAGGTGTCTGCAGGAGTGGTGAAGGGGCGAGGTGTAGCCTGGTCCGTGCCATCTGGTTCTCTCCTACAATCCACTGGATGAGTTTCGTGTTGGAGGGCAGAAAGACTGGTGGAAGCCGTGGACGCTGCCACAGTATTGCTGTCGTTGATGACGATTGAGATAGTCAAGAAGCTCCCTTTGATGAAGAGGGTGATGATGATGCCGAGAACGAGCCCAGCTAGGAAGCAAATTCTGAAGTTGTCCATGGTCTGTTGATGAGGTCGTAGTAGTCCTAAAGGATGATGATAGCAGAGCGGCGCTGGAAGAAGTAGTGGTTCTGTATCGACAGTGTATTTATTGTGGTGTGTGTTTTGTGTCTTGGATATAAAGGGTATCGAGCGTAAAGATGAATGTAGCTGATGGTGTTGATGGCATGGAGGTGTCGCCCTTTTATGTTATCACAACCACTGTACTCACTGCATTTTATCAAACATCAAACATGGCATCTTGAGCAAAGACTCTTCAAGTTAGCCGCACCTAGCAATCAACTCGACGTTTCTGAACTGTTTGCAAGCACACGCGATACCTGAGAATTTGACGCACACAGTATACTTCAATTAGACTCACCTCGCGACACTATGTTTCTTGTTGTGACTCTGTGATAGCAATGTCGGTGTCTTGCTCCACCGGCATTGAGGTTATTTCTTGCATCTGTCATTGATCTGTTCCCGGTCCGTTTAGATCCATGGATTGTGCAAGCGAGTCACAAGGTTTTCAGTACCAGCAGAAGTCGCAGATGGGCGAGAAAGTCATTGGGTATTGTGTTTGAAGGACGAAAGCGTTCGTGCGCCACAAAAAGTCCCTTCCTACCTCTGAAAACCCATTATACCGTGTTCCTGTTCTTTTAACCCAGACGCTCTCAAATCAAGTCACGCTTGACAAACTCGTTATACAATGTCTTGCCCATGGCTGCAGGACTGCGCTCTACAATCACACCAGCAGCCTCAAGTGCCGTGATCTTGGAGTGAGCATCACCCTTGCCACCACTAACAATAGCACCTGCGTGACCCATTCTCCTTCCTGGTGGTGCAGAGATACCAGCAATAAAGCTGACCACAGGCTTGTTCGATGTGTTGTACTGCTTCAAGAAGTCTGCTGCATCTTCCTCTGCGCTTCCTCCAATCTCACCAATCATGATAATACCCTCAGTCTCCTTGTCCTTGAGGAAAACATCCAGACAGTCGATGAAGTTGGAGCCAGAAAATGGGTCACCACCAATACCAACGACGAGAGACTGTCCGAGTCCGGCTTGAGTCGTTTGATTGACAGCTTCGTATGTGAGGGTTCCGGAGCGAGAAACGATGCCAATGCGACCACGCTTGTGGATGAAGCCAGGCATGATTCCGATCTTGCATTGACCAGGGGCGATCAGTCCAGGGCAGTTGGGACCTACCAGGCGTGTCTTTGATTGCGTCTTGAGGATATCTGTGATGCGAACCATATCTTGTAGAAAGAATTAGATAATGAGAGTATAAAGTGGGAAGCGGACGGATATACCATGCTGGGGAATGCCTTCTGTGATACTGGTTGAATGTTAGTATCTGAGATCATTCCACAAAGAACAGCTTCCTTATACCAAACTACAAGTGGAATTTCAGCTTCAATTGCCTCTTCAATACCCTTGGCAGCAACTGGCGGTCTGGAAATTGTTCAGCCTCACATCCTGTATCAAAACTAGTGCACACCAAGCTCTTACGGGACGAAGATAGCAGATGCATTGGCTCCAGTCTCTTTCACAGCATCGGCGACAGACGCAAATACAGGCTTGCCCAAATGTGTTTCACCAGCTTTCTTAGGATTCGTTCCTCCTACAACATTTGTGCCTGGGATGTGTTAAAGCTGCAGAGTGCGCAAGTGTGGTTGACTGTAATACCATATTCGATAGCTCCTTGCGCGTGGAAGCTAGAACCCTGTGAGCTTGACGCAGATGCCCACGATTCTCCTTGTCTGCTACCTACGTTCCCTGCTTTCCAGTGAAGCCCTGGAAGATGACCTTGGTGTCACCATTGATTCTCAGATTGCCATTGGTGCTAGCATAGCCAGATGTTGCATAGCTACGACGAGATGCCTGTCGCACCGCCGAGCTGGCGCCTTGTCGCAGGGATTGCATTGATGCTGTAAGGACTAAGTGGGAGGAGATGTCGGAGGAGGAGAGGAGGGATTGGTTGAGCTGTGAAGATTGAACAGCTTCTTGTTGTTGTCGTTCTTTCGCTACGGGTGAGATCGGCGAAAATGTTTCGGGACCATCCGAGCGGAGATACTTCCAGCAGAGAGTCACTTAATTTCGTGGCGACGACGATATATACGCAGCACATTTCATTCCCTGTCAATCAAGGCGCAGGCGCCTCTCCAACATACTACCTCCATCATGGCAACAATGACAATTACAGAGACGGCGGTCAAAGGTCGTCGTCTACCCAAGAACATCCAACTACCACCAGAAAATGAAAGATATATGCGAGCTTGTGCAGACATAGCCAGTGCTTTAGTGGAAGACTACGAAGAAGCAGTAGACGCGAAGAAGCCGAAGAAGGACATCAATCTGAACGCCCTCCGCAGTCAAATAGCCAAGAAGCACTACTTGTCAACGCAACCACCTTTGACAGCAATCATTGCTGCAGTACCAGAACACTACAAGAAGTACATTCTGCCCAAGCTGATAGCAAAACCTATCCGAAGTGCGTCTGGTATAGCTGTAGTGGCAGTAATGTGCAAGCCTCATCGTTGTCCACATATCGCTTATACTGGAAATATCTGTGTTTATTGTCCTGGTGGTCCTGATTCTGACTTTGAATACTCTACACAGTCATATACTGGGTACGAGCCTACGTCGATGAGAGCTATACGAGCAAGATATGATCCGTATGAGCAAGCTAGAGGACGAGTGGATCAAATCAAGGCTTTAGGACATTCGGTAGACAAAGTGGAGTACATTATCATGGGTGGCACATTCATGTCTTTGCCAGTGTCGTATCGAGAAGAGTTCATTGCACAGCTACACAATGCGTTGAGCGGCTACACAAGTACTTCAGTCGATGAAGCAGTCGAAGCAGGCGAGATGTCAAATACGAAATGTGTTGGAATCACAATCGAAACTCGTCCAGATTACTGTCTCGACCAGCATCTTACTGATATGTTGCGATATGGCTGTACTCGTCTAGAGATTGGTGTACAGTCTCTCTACGAAGATGTAGCTAGAGACACTAACCGAGGACATACCGTTGCTTCTGTAGCGGAGACATTCAGACTGGCTAAGGACGCCGGTTTCAAGGTCGTCTCACATATGATGCCCGATCTACCGAACGTTGGAATGGAGCGCGACATTGAGCAATTTCGTGAATACTTTGAGAACCCTCTGTTCCGTACCGATGGTCTCAAAATCTACCCCACCCTTGTCATTCGTGGCACAGGATTGTATGAACTATGGCGTACAGGTCGTTACAAGAATTACACGCCCAACGCTTTGATCGATCTCGTAGCACGAATCTTGGCTCTCATCCCGCCTTGGACGCGCATCTATCGAGTGCAGCGAGACATCCCTATGCCTCTTGTTACGGCAGGTGTCGAGAACGGGAACCTCCGCGAACTCGCATTAGCACGTATGAAAGACTTTGGCACCACCTGTCGCGACGTCAGAACACGTGAAGTTGGTGTTAACGAAGTCAAGAATAAGATACGTCCATCTCAAGTCGAGCTCGTCCGCCGAGACTACGCCGCCAGTGGTGGTTGGGAGACGTTCCTAGCATACGAAGACCCGAAACAAGATATTCTTATCGCTCTACTACGTTTGCGCAAATGTAGCAAGACCCATACATTCCGTCCAGAGTTGACAGGATGTCAAACGAGTTTGGTGCGTGAACTGCACGTCTACGGAACTGCTGTGCCGATGCACAGTCGCGATCCAAGAAAGTTTCAGCATCAAGGATATGGCACATTGTTGATGGAGGAGGCTGAGCGAATTGCAAGGGATGAGCATGGTAGTGGCAAGCTTAGTGTCATCTCCGGTGTTGGTGTGAGGTCGTATTATGCAAGACTTGGTTATGAGCTCGATGGACCGTACATGTCAAAGATGTTGAAGAGGCTGGATGATGAAGATGAGGACCAGTAAGGATAAGGATGGAAGAGGCTTTGGTAACATGCATAGAGAGTGGAGTTATGAATCACTCATGATGCGCACTACAATCAGGAAATCACGACCAACACGAATGCAGAGTCCTTCTGCTAAAAATTGGGAAGGCACGCATTGTAGGTATTCGTACTTGCCCAAAATACCAGGCAAGGGCTCATTATCTGGTACCGTTCGTCACAAGAACATCTCACGTCCGACCTCCCTTCTCGACCATCCCTACCTAACGTTGTTGATATTTCAGTCAAAGTCAACCTCCCAAGTGTCCCCAACAAACAGGAATGACCTAGCAGTGATGGACGGCACTATTCCCTCATCCTTGGCCTGTCTCACCCTCGACTTTCTGTTCCACGACAGCATATGGCTTTCCGACTTCAACAGCCCACTGATTCAGTATGCCAGACTTGCGGTCCAAGATACTTTCGTGAGTTGTCCCAGGACAGGTACGGCTTGCAAAATCGATCACACCTCCACATGCTTCTGTTGTCCACAGACCATCGAACCACCTCGAGCCTTGCTTGCCAATCATATTATCAGACGCTGCATAGTATGTTCTGATTTTGAGTAAGGGTGTATCTTTACCAGCACGCAGAGTGGTCTCTTGCGCTGCTAGTCTCGAAACATAATCATCGGTATCGTCCCAAAGTCCCCATGGCTGAGAGTGATTTGTGCGCTTTAGCAACAGGAGCACCTCATCCGAAACGCCTCTGACTGATTCGGCGGCAATGTATTTGGGGAGTTCTGGATTCATATACCATTCAAGTCTACGTTCGTTTTCTGTCAAAGAGACACAATCAGAGCTTTCTGCCTTGGTTTCCCAAGCGGGGTTGTAATCAATGCCGAATGTCTTCACAACCACCCCACTACTGAAAAGAAAGACGGGTAACACTCCATTGTTGACAAGTTCAACGAGATGATGGAATCTGGATATGCAGCCACGAGGAATGAGATCTGTCAAAACCATGGCAGTCTTGCCGCTGTGTGAGCCGTGCACCCAGGGCGCGAAAATATCAAGAGTAGGACGTTGGGGGTGTAGGAGATGACGGTGTTGCATGATGAGATTCATGGCGTACACCACGCCGCCACTGTGGCATGCAACACTGACGTGACGAATTTTCAGGTGTGCTAACAGCGCTGGCACGATCTCTGTTTAGACTGTCAACAAAGCAAAACGCCAAAGCGGAACACTACGACGTACCCATGAACACATTCAGACGTTCGCTTAACGGCACTTCATCAGTCCCTCCCATTCCAGGTCTATCGATGTTGATGAGTCGCACGCCGCGAGCTTTAAGCACGAGATCGGCCTTAATACACGCGCCAAACCAACGTCCAGCAAACAGACCTCCACAGAAGAAGACAGTGGCCTTTCCTGCCTCCTCGTCCTCATTCTCGCAAGCAGGCCTACCAATGTCTGAATAGGTGACTCGAAATCGCTTATCACGTCGTTGATGTGATGGAGTTCTCGAGGCAAGGTGAAACACACGATGGTAGCGAGCGTCTGCCAGGTAAGTGAGGGCCTCATTCATCGCTGCTTGACGTGTCATTTCTGTAGCAAACGTGATGAATATCAATCACGTAAGACACAATCGGAGATGTCAATAAGACGATTCAGAAGGACGTAGGATCGTTGACGTTGCGCACAGCCTGTGGCACAAGGGAACGCGACTGCTTCTACGGTAATATCATCTGGTACGAGTTTGGAACAAAGTGAAGTAAGAGCCAAACAAGAACCACGTGTATCTCACACAAATGTTTGTACCACGCGAGCGAGACACATTTTCAGATTATTAATCGAACACGCGGAACGACAAAAATAGATTGAACTACATGCACCTGCGATCTCTAACCAGTCCTTCTTATCCTGGCACAGCTCTCCTATCGTGGCACTCGGTCTCAAAGGCTTTCGGCAACATCCGCTTCGACTGTGGCAGGAGTAAACTCAACATGGTGCCCATCCTTGCTCGAGATAGTGGATTCGTCTTTGTCACGGTCAGTGCGATGATACAGGACCAAGGTCAGCTTTGATTGGCACGAGCGTAACGCACTTTGGGAAAATTGATTCTGCCAGGACGATTCATAACCACGCAGTAGCAACCGCAATTGCACTTGCACGGGCTGTTGCAACTTTGATGAGACTGTTAATCACGAGTTTATTCACGACTACCAAAATTGACTTTATACGTACCAATCTTCACAGAGAGCCGCGGGCATTCTTGAGGGAGGATTCGAAAGAGCTTGAAGAGAATGTTTGTTGTATCGGACTGAACCGTGAGCGCGAGTTGTGTTCTTGAAGAATGAGAAAGCGGAGAGGAAGGGGCAGCAGTTTTATAGCTGTCCTGTCTTTGCCATTTGCTGTTGTGTCACCTTCCGTCTCAAGCATAGAGAACGTCGTGCTTCAATGGGGCCCTAGTACAAGCTCGGACGGCATCAACAGGAGACGTGGGAGGGTTACACAACCTCGCATGCGCTCACAAAAGCTCACACAACCTAGCACAACCTAGCACAACATGGACAAGGTGCGATAACTAACGTTAAGTGGAATAGCAATCACAGCAAGCCGCAGGTACAAAGGTACATCCTCGCGTCGGCGCTTGAGTACATGGTTTGTTTACTGTCGATTGCTCGCAATGCCCTAAGATCATGCCCCGTCCGAGCAGCAGAGTATTTCGCCTCGCTATAGTGGCAGGAAATGAGAGTATATCGCTGATACACCAGTCTGAAGAAGTGGAGGAAACTTCGTTAATTGGCTTTGCTTCTGCCTTAATGTCGGTGAATCATGTCATTTCGCTTTTTCATATGCCAAGAAGAGAGCCATTCTCTTTTCTCGCTTTTAACAATTCGCTCAACCAATTTCGCTTGATTACCGAGTCGACTCTGAGCACAATCACACGCATTTCAACGAAGACTAACAGACAAATACAAGCAAGACCTCGATCGTGCCTGCTCACGATAGTCTGCCTTGCCAACCAGAGACAGTCTCGCGGTCATAAGTGACGACGGTAAGCACCAAGCACCAGATCTTCCGAACAACATGAACAGTTTGCTGACTACAGAAGGTATCTGGTACGACCATGAACCCGGCGGCATAGACGACACACCACCACCTTCTTGCTCTCCTTCACCCACACAAAGCGTGCTCGATGAAAAAGAATCCTGGCAGTTCACCCTCGAAGAGTGGAAAGCCGAAGATGAAGCAATCAAAGAAGAAGAGCAACTGGCTATGGAAGACTTCAACGCCGAAGCTATAAAATCTAAAGCCGAGGAAGACGAGATGAATGAGATGTCACTCGACGACCTCAGAGTAACTGAGGCTGCTTGTGAGGACGAACAGGCATATTGGGATGAGGAGCTCCGTGAGCTTTGTGATTGGATGATGAACGGGGACGATGAGGACTGAGAGGAAGAGTTGTGACACGGATATAAGGACAGGTTGGGAAGGCGCCGTTGAGACAATGTTCGAGGGAGTGTCGAGCAACTATAGTTCAAATATCAGTAGCGTGACAGAGCCGACACTACTACACTTTATTTCCACACCAAATCACAGAGCTTTGAAGCAAGGGTTATCGTGTTGTGCCAAATCACTCCGCGCGTGTAATCAGTTTAGCTTATGCCTTTCCAACCTCACAATACCCGCGGGAACATGTACGAAAGAGGATATAATCACTGCACACATGATTTCAACAGTATTATGACGTGGTCGAAGAACTTGGGACAAACTGTTGTATTTTTTGACCGGCTTCATTTGCTGATATAGCATTAGTCCAGCATCAGACATCCAATCATCAGCTCTTGATGGAGGATGCTTTAACCTCAGCCGCATTGCTCGTTATCGTGGTCGCAGGTAGTATAGGCGCAGGTATTGCATTACCACTCTCAACACTTCCAACCTCTGGTCCAAGGGCATTCAAGGCAGGTACAGTACTCCCAGCACGACCTCCAACGGCAGTCGAGACAGCCGACGCCGGCGACGGCAACACAGGTGCAGAAGCAACAGCACCAACAAAAGCCTCAGGCACTTTCGCCGCGGCCCGCCACTTGATCGCCTCCACACTCTCCCGCTGCACAGCAGCACCTCCGCCACCAGCAGCCACATCACCAGTCGTCGGAACCCTAGGATTCCCTCTCCTGCCACCAGCACCAACATACGCACCCAACAACGCCGACCAAATCGGTCCCTGGCCCATTGCTTCTTGTCCGTAATCACGCTTCCCAGCCAGGCCCCGCAGACTTTTGAATTCGTTGATTCCTCTATAAGGTAAGCCTGTCATTGGATCTCGATACCTCGCCTCGCGCCCGCTGATGACACAAATAGGTGGTAGAGGTTTTAAAGCAGTGAATGCACTTATCTCTTCCTTTTTGGCACGTTTCGGGGCTCCGGTCGAGGTTGTAGTGGGTGCGGTGCCGGCTGTGCTTGTGGATGCGTACGTGGGGAGGATGGAGGATGTTGTGTTGGGGAGGTGGGAAGGAGAGGGCCATGCGAAGAGGATCCGGCGGAGGATATCGCGGGTGTGCAGGGGAGTTGTTGTGGGGTAGTTTAGTAGGGTGAGAGATTGATGGGCTGAGTAGCTTATTTCTTTGGGCAGTGGAGTAGGTTGTGCTGGGAAGGTGGTGGCCTGTGGTCTTGGTTCGGATGTGTTTTGGTTTTGAGGTAATTGTGCAGTGTCATCGTGGATGATGAATCTAGGCTTTTCCTCGGGCATCTGCATGTTATTTGAGCGCTGTAATTCTACGGCTCTTGATGACCCGATTGTGTTGATAGTGCTTTCAGGCTCTGGCACCGCGGAAGCGCGGACTTGCAAGCTATCGTCTCGTTTAAACTCGACATTGCTTGTATTCTCCGGTTCAGTTACACTCTGTTTTGATGCGATGCCACCACTATCTTCGTTCAGTGAAGCATAATACTCGAGTTCATCTAGAAGCGTCCCACTTTGGCCATCTTTGCGTGCTGCAGGATTTAAAGAAACTGCGCCAGACTCCGATTGCGGTACAGCTGTCGATAAAGCATCAGCAACGTCGGCTGATACCTCTGAAGTTCGTTCTGACTCCGTAGGTGGTATTTTCTGTGGTGCTGCTTGTGATATCTCCATTGGTGTTTGCATGTCAAGGTCTTGCATACCATTCTCAAGGATGCGTTGATCTGCTGGTGATGCTGCAGGGAAATCCGATTTGATCATGGAGCTATCATCAGCAGTAACGGACAGTATCGCCGGCTCATCAGTTGATATTAGAGTATCCTTTTCTTTATCCTCTTCCGCGACGTCCACAAGTTCTTCAATCTTTGGCCGTCGTCCAACATATGTAAGCTTTCCATCCGTCCATTCTGCTGGACCACTATACCATCGTATGACAGGACCCTCAAGTGTCCGGTTATGCAAGGCGTCCAGTCGAGCCTTTTGTCTTGCAGCTCGCTCAGCCTCTGCTTCCTCCCAAGTATTCAGGCTCTTGCTGTTAATCCGAGCAATTCTAGCAGCTTCTGCCATTCTCTGCGCCTGCGTCATGGGCTGCACCTTTACTGACTCTTTCCTTTTCTGCGCATTCTCTATGACCTCCAACTGCCTGATTCTCCTTGCCTCGCTTTCTTTCATGCTCTCCAATGTTTTCTCCTTGTTCTGAACTGATAACGTTCGCGAGGATGTCCGCACGCGTGTATCTGCCTCTAAAGGTAGCCATGATACACGTTCTGATCGCTTCCTTGTCTTTTCAGCTGGTTTGGTAGTGGTCGGGGTCTCGGATGCTCTTCTCGAAGACTCTGCTGGGGTTTCAATCTTGACCTTTTTCCGTGACGGTGCAGCTTTTGCCAATGCTTGCTCTGCTTTCCTCTTCTGCGCCCGCTTCGCTGCTCTCTCTTGTTTTTCTAGCTCTTTTTCTCCAGCTAGCTCGTCATCTTGACCACCAGCTTGGTCCTCTTCGTCCGTGGAAGAATCACCCTCATCGACCTCGGCCGCTTCTTCCACTTTGTTCTCGTCGAATTCCTCATCCTCTCCTTCTTCCGCAAATAGTAGTGAAACTTCATCTTCAGCGTCCTCCCGTAATGTTGCGTTGAGTAATTGTTGGTATTTGGAGCCTGCAGTGGCACGCTTTTGTCTTCCAGATACAAGGCTTTCTACCGGAGCACCGTCTTCCTCTTCTTCGTCGTCGTCATCGTCATCTTCCTCGTCCTCGTCCTCTTCATCATTATCATTGTTTCCTACTTCACTGCTTCTCTCCTGTTCCTCTTCTTCGTCGTCTACGTCGTCTACGTCCATCTCATTCTCTACACTATCTCCTTTAGTGTCATGGCTGGCGACCTCATCGACTTCGGCCATTGCTGCAGTGCTGGTGGCGATGGTCGTGACGCGATGAGACGAAGCATCGTGTCGAGATGTTTTACCATGTTTGAGTACTCTGACATGTGATAGACCACTACAACAACAACACTAACGGCCTCCTGCTTTACAACTGTGTTGCCTGAGTTTCAGAGTTCCCCGGCGATGACAGTGAAGCTGCTTGCTATTCTCTGTTCTTAAGCCTCTCGTCCTTCGAGTCTGTCGTTCTCTGAAGTAAACTGCGCACGACCCCTCCTGTTCAAGACATGGTATCGGAAGAACCGAGCACAAGATTCCATACTCTCCTGCAATAGTGTTTCGATAGCATCTCCCTCGAATCTTACATTAGCCTGCCTCCGTCATGGCTCTCGACGATGTTCCGGATCACTATGCCACTCTCGAGCTCGGGCCGGACTGCTCGATCGAGGACATCAACCGAGCATATAAGAAACTAGCAATGAAGAACCACCCGGATCGTAATCGAGGTCACGAACAGGAAGCAGTAGCTCGATTTCAAGCTGTACAAGCTGCTCACGAAGTGCTGAAAGAGCAGGATTCCAGGCGGAGATATGACCTCAGCCGAAGACTACCCACCGCAAATGGAAGTGCCTCTACTCGACAACCAACTGCCAGAGGGAACCCTTATAAAGCAACCTCCAACTTTCCCCCACCCCCAATGCGCACGAATCCGACACGTCAGACTCAAAATACCGCCAATCGAGGTGCTCACAGAGGAGCGGAGGGCTTCACTCACTTTCCACCACCACCGCCTCCGCGACCACAGCCGAAAACCAGCACAAACAAAGATGCGAAAGACAGGGCAAACATGTTCGAGGCGTGGCAGTCAATGCATGGAAGGAAGTCTCCAGAACGAAAGGCTGCACCAACAGCATCACCGAGAATGAACACACCGCAGGGAGGTACTGCATACGGTAACAACCTCGATCCGCGATCTCGACCACAACGCGCCAAAAGTGACGATTCTCAAAAGTCGGCTTATGATGCTTCTAAATGGCATAAGCCCTTTGTCAATCTTGATACAAAACCAGGACCACCACCGAGAAGAGGAGGCTTTGACCCTTCGACACCATCAGGAGATGAAAGGCCGGCGCCAGTTTCTGGATATAGTCAGAATCATGTACGATCCGACCACGATAATGCCGCGGGCTACACACAACGGGGACCCGCCCCAACAGCAAAAAAGCCAGAACCACCAGGTTATTTTGACACAACTTCTGCTGATTCGTCTCGTAAAGGGACGCCACATAACGCAGATACCGGTGAGCGTACGAAAGCCACAGCAGAAGACTTGAAGCGTCCTGCTAGTACTCCAAGTACTGCCACCCCGAATCAAGGTCCGGAAAGGGGTCCGTTTGGTCGACCACGCCCACGACCAGCGGAAACTACAAGTAAATATTATAGCTCTTCTGATTCAGATGACATAGAGTCCGCTGCCGCGACAGCGCGATCAAGAACTACGTCATCTCGCGTTGGTCCCGATACGCAGAACAGGCCTAAAGCTATGCCAAGGGCAAGACGGAGTGGCACGACAACACCATTGAGCAATCCTCCCACATCCGGCTTCGATAGCACAAAAGATGGCTCGAACATGTCAGTGATGATTCGAGTTCTCTCTCCCGCACTCCTACTGATACGATCTCGCAGATTTACGTTTCCTGTACAGCCCGACACATTTGACAGGACTTTCGGACCACTTCCAGAGAAAATCAATACCAATTTCACCGGCAGCACGCGTCACATACCAGCTTTTGGCTCGCCACCGCCACCACCTCCGTCAAATGGGCAAAATCTACCTACTACCTACACCTTCCCACTGGGTAATGCGCCTCCTCAAAGTGGAGCTGCAAGCATGTACACCACACCTTTCGAATCTCCACAGCCGAGGGCCGCGAATCCACCATCAAACGCAGGGGTAGGCACCTGGTCCTCTGCTCAATGGTCACAAACACTTCAAACAGATAATTGGGCCTCACAATGGGCAAATCCTCCCCCACTAAGTTTCGCTAGTAGTCAGTCTCCACAACGTCGCTCGAAAAGTGTCAAAGGAGGTTCCATACGAAACAAACCTCGACCAGAGAATTATGGAGACGAAGAGGCAGGTCCGGACCCAACTGAATGGACTGATACTGATAGCAATGCTATGGATGTTGATATGACTGAACCAGCTGACACAACAACAACAACAACAACAACAATAACGCCACAACCGACGAGTCCGCTAAAATCAGCAGCGGATGCGACACCCACACAGCCTAGGACAGTCTATGTCGAGCCCTTAAGAGCGGAATGGTCAGGTCGATCCGTCAACGGACACCCTCCTCAAAATACGCCAGCAACATCGATCCCCTCCAACCCAACTGGCACAACATACAGTCCATCCTCATCCCCACGAAATTTCCGCGCTGACCCAGTACCACAACAAGCCGCACCAATGAACCTCACCATGAACGATTTCCGCAACGTAGCCCCTTTCGCCAACGACCCAAACACATCTACTACGAACAATCCACTCAACAACCTCAAAGACATATCCACCTCCCTTCCGTTCGACTCAAAGGCCTCGACGACACATCCGAGCACCTCGAATTTACCTCCACTCGAGCTCCCAAAACTCCCACGTCCTCCCACTGTCCCAGCAAAACTCACAGACGAACTCGAATTATTAACATACCTTCGCTCTTTCTCTGCCTATCTAGCAGCATGGGCCACATTCAAGAAGCAAATGTTGGCGCTAATGGTGCAGCAAACGCAGGAAGCTGCCGAGATGGAGAACAATACTGCTGGTGGTCCTGTAGACGGTGTTTCGAAGGATATCATGCGCGACTGGCTTATTGCAAATGGCGAGACAGAGAAAGCTAGGGGCTGGGCAAGTTATAGCAGGGGTATTAAGCAAGCGGAAAGATCGGCAGAGTATTGGGGTGTCGCTGTTGGCAGACACGGTGACGCAGTGGGTGCTTTTGACAGAGTCAGAGAGAGGCTGAGGGGTTCTTGAGGCCGTGGCTATCTTGGGTAAGAGGCTCAGACGTGGATGGTCTTGGTTGTCCGTTCTGGAAGGCCCAGGATTGACGTTGGTGTGATCTAAACTTGAACTATTTCGTAGACCAAAGCACAAACAATATCACAACCAGTCTAAACACATCTGGCACGATATCCTGTGTCCACAAGCGCACTACACGCACTCTTGACTTGTGGATGGAAAGGAGACGTGAGGTTTGAACAGGGCTGGGTCCGACGACGCCTAAGTGAGTGAGTAAAGCGGCGTACAGGTCTTTTGTAGACGTGTGCTCATAAAGGTAGGAACAGGACATTTCGCAACACTGCAGCAAGGTTTTCTGCAGATGGCTACCGTCACTCATCATGGACGTGAATACTCGCTCGCCGGAACCACTTCGTCCAATCTATAATGTGTACAATGACTTGATCCGACTACTAATCGCAAAAAGGCAGTGGAAGTTATGATATTTTTTTTGCGTCTGTTGAGCGTATTATGATTGATTGATTGTCTGTTTGATTGCCACGAAACTAAAAGTTTGAAGACATTCACCCGCGCGTGGTATTTGTGTTTGTGTTTCTTGGTCGTCGTTCCACGCTCCACGCTCTGCTTGCGAAGAGCTTGTTTGCCCACGTCTGGCATCAGTGATTACCTTACGTTGGTGTCAATTGGCTTTGCGGCTCTGCTCTGCTTGTATGATGATTCGTTTTCTCGATGTTTTTCAGGCCAGGACAACGAATGTCTGAAACCATGCATGCCGTCACAGAGGAGAAAAAGAAAGAAAAAATTCCATCAAGATCATGCGAATATCATCCAAAATCCGCCGCGAACCACTTTGCCAGAGAGTAATGGATTGTGCCTTCAATCAGGGCTGCTCATGGTGCTCCACGAATCTGCCACAAGCTTATGCATCCCCTTGACAGTGCATCCCCCTGCCAAAGAGCGTGATTGCTTCCCACCCGCATCACACACCACGGCCTATTTCCTCCTTCAACACCCACACCTCTGATCACTTCATCTTCCCCAATAAACTTCCCACACCCTCCCAAGCCCCCTCACTACCCCAAACGCCCATTTTCCCACCCCTCCTCCACTCTTCACCACCCCACTCACCATCCGCCTCTCCCCAACTCCCCTTCCCCAGCACAACCTCCAAATCCCTCTGTTGGCTCATGACCCACCTGCGTACAAAGCCGACGGGATCAGTGCACATACTGCTCAAAAAGCCATGTTTAGCTTTCTCGTGGGTGATTGCTTGGAGCAGCAAGGCGAGGCGGTCGTCGATGCGGGAGATTGTTGTTAGGGTTGTGGTGTGGGTGGGGGAGGCGATAAGGGCGCGCATTGTGGTGGTAAGGGGGGAGGGGAGGGGGACGCGGATGTCGTAGATTGTGGGTGTTGGGGAGGAGTGGAAGGCGGCGTCTGTGCGGATTGTGTAAGGGAGGTGGAGGGGGGGAAGGTCGAGGAGGTAGGGGCGGATTAGTTCGGGGAGTTGGTGGAAGAGGAGGGAGTCTGTGTTGAAGATCTGATGGTGATGATGGTTTGTTAGCTCTTAACAGTTCTATTCGTGTTCAGGATGTGATGGGCAAGAGTCCGTTTTGTTTTGGGATTATTGTGCAATATTTTAAAGCTTACTTCACGGAGTTTGGTGTCGCAGGAGACACGGCGTTGCTCGTCATCCATTTGCAAATTAGCCAATTTGATGTATTCCCAGAGCGCCATCAAGACAGTAGGACGATCTGCTTCTTCCATATCCAGCAGTTCCGCCAGTGGTTGCGATAGTTTGTACTTTTCTGCTGGATGCTCGTCGCGGACCAGGTTGACAACGACGTTGATATTCTCATCTGCCTTGCGCTCGAATTCCAGACAGTCAAAGTCTGCTTCCAGCGGTGGTGGCGCTTGTGTGGAAGGGACGTAATCGGGTCTTGTCCATCTGATTTGGGTGTAGCCGTCTGGTTGGACAGCGTGTGGTCTGTCGAAGTCGATTGTGATTGACTTGAAGAATTGGGAGAACTTTTTGCGTAGGGGGGGGGTATTGGTAGGTGGTATTGACAATTTTGTTCTTTTGGCGGCTCTTTCTTCGCTGTCTTCGGCTGCTCCTGCTCCGTCTTGTTTCTCTTTCGCGTCCTCTTGCGGCTTCTGCCCTGCATCATCTTCATCTTCATCTTCTGCTTCTGGCTCGCCTGTGTGTGGATCCAGCAGTCGTCCTTCAATCTTCACTTTGAAAGTCGCCTCAATGTTACTGCTGAAGTCAAACGAATGGGGATCCATTCCTCCAGCCTGCCATGGCTGGTTCTCCACCGTGTTCGAGATCCATATCCTCATTGTGCCATACTGCTTCGGGCCGCGTTGCAGCGAATCCTGGATATCCAATCTCCTCCTCATCATCACGGCGTCAAGCCTTCTCTCGACGTCGCGCATACTCTTGTATTGCTGGACACCATCACCAATGACAATTTGTTCCAATCCTTCTGGCAGATGTTTGTTAACTGGTTTGCGACTGCGGTTTTTGGCTTCTTCTTGTCGTCGGACTTGGGCCTGGTGCTCTGCTTGTTGCTGTTGGAGGATTTGTGCTTGTGTTGGCGCTTGAGGATTGCTGGGCATCAGCTGGCCTGTGATTATAAGTCAGATATTTGGGATGATTCTGGCGGAAACGCGTCGACTCACTTGGACCCCGGCGTGCGGGCGCGCCAAAGTTGCGGTGTTGTTGCATTGTGAGAGTATTTCGTTATTGAATGGGGAGCAGCGCGCTTCTTTGAGGCTGACGTGCTGAGATTGGACGCGCTAATGATGGTTTCAGGTTCAATGGACAAATGTCGTGATAGTCGGTTGTTACGTTTCAGAAAAGTGGGGTTCGACTTCAAACACATATTTAGAGGACGAAGAGTTGTTGCCACTTGTAAAATTGTCTCAACGTCATACAATGGCTGCCAATTACATGTCCCAATTCGGAGTCAATCTCAACGAAATCACCTCCGACATCCCAGGCTTGTCCGATGTGGTGGACCGGCTCTCCTCGACAGCAATCTACATGATCAGTAATGTTCTCTTACCTTCTCAGCAAGACTACGTAGACATAACCGTCTCTCACGGCAAGATATCCGCAATAGAACCACATTCCCCCAACCTTCCAAGTCTCTCTCACGTTTCAGGTGTGATTGACGGCAAAGGAGGACTACTAGCTCCTTCTCTATGTCACGCTCATGTCCACCTAGATAAATGCTTTTTGTTACAGGATGAAAAATACCAAGACCTGACGATCGTAAACGGCGACTTTGCAGAAGCCATGGCCTTGACGGGACAGGCCAAGCAGCGATTTACAGAAGATGACGTGTTCAGGCGAGGAAAGCGACTGATTGAGGAGAGCATCGAGTCTGGAGTTACGAGTATGCGGGCCTTCATCGAGCTGGATGAAGTAGCGGAGACAAGGTCGCTTCAAGCTGGCGTGAAGCTCAAGAGACAGTTCAGAGAGCAGCTTGAAGTGCAGATTTGCGCATTTGCACAACTCGCAGTCTATGATGACAAGCAGGGCGAGCAGAGGCGAGCATATATTGAGGAAGCGGCTGCCTCTGAAGATGTGGAGGTTATTGGCTCTACACCGTATGTGGAAGACAACCAAGACAAGATGAAACAATGCGTAAAGTGGTCTATTGAGCTGGCACTACGACACCAAAAGCATCTAGACTTCCATCTCGACTATAATATAGACCCCAAGCAAGAAGCTTTAGTATGGTTTGTGCTGGAGGAGCTTAAAAGACAAGACTGGAAAGCTCAAGCGCTACCATCTCAAAAGATATGTTTCGGTCATTGCACCCGGCTGACGCTATTCGACCAGGCTGAATGGCAGCGATTATCTCTAGAAATAGGTGACTTACCAATCTCGTTCGTAGGATTGCCAACATCTGATCTATTCATGATGGGTAGGCCAGACGCAGCAGACAGTCAAAGACCCAGAGCGACACTGCAGCTTCCAGAGATGGTGGAAGAGCATGGACTGAATTGTGCAATGTCTATCAACAACATCGGAAATGCTTTTACACCTTGGGGGCCTGTGGATCCTATCTCGCTCATCTCTTTGGGTATTGGTGTGTATCAGACTGGAACGAAGCAGGGAGTAGAACTACTATATGAGTTGGTGTCATCCCGCGCAAAGGCCGCAATAGGAACAGAAGGCTCGTTGTCGAGGAAGATACAAGCTGGGGAGAAAGCTGACTTTGTATTATTTTTGCCACCGGAAACACATCCTGAACGAGTGCCGCGTAGTTTGGCAGATGTTGCGTATGGATTAGATCTTTGGACGAAAAGACGTACGATATTTAGAGGTAGACTTAGTCACTAGACTGTTCAAGCGGTTGATCTAGATGGAAATATGCTACGAAGAAACAGGTTAGTATCCGAGACATGCACGTTGCTTTGTCATGTGAGGACATTTCTTGCTCATATACACCAAGGTAATTCGTGGCAAGTTCGTCAATCAACGAGATCATGAGAAAATTGAGGTTCAGTTGCATAAAGTCATTTCATTTCCAGTCTCACTTCTTCATATCAATAATCAAACAAGCTCGACTCGACTATGCCTTACACTTGTCATAGTCCCTGCTGCTAAGTCGATGAAAGATTACAACAACTCTCCAACGAGCGAGGTAGTTTTGCCGTTGTTGTCGCATAATTCACCATACTGTGATGTCATGTCATATTCTGTCATGCGACTGGTTCTGTGCTTCAAGCCTCCTCACATCACGACACACTTATTGCCTCCCGGTGGCTCACTAGGATTGCTCGACTTTTCAATTTCGCCAATCATCATCTCAAACGACTTTGACACATTCTCGTTATATCTTGCGCTGGCCTCTGTCCATGGACACTTGAACTCTTCGCCTAGTTTTCTTCCTTGCTCTGATGTCACTTGTCGTTGCTCTGGTCGTAAATCGGACTTGTTGCCGACAATGATAATGGGTACCCAATCAGCACCCTAATAATGTCGAGTATTAGTGATGAGACGGGCTGTCAAGTTCGCGATGCGCAACATACAAGGTGGTTGAGGATCTTGTCGCGGAGGATGCGAATCATGTCGAAGGATTGCTTGGAGGAGACGGAGTAGACCAAAACATAACCGTGAATGCCAATGAAGTGTTTCGAATTCAAGATACTGTATTCATCCTAGTAGTAGTCATGCTCATATTAGCAACAGATTTCTTCCACCTAACGAGGTTTTGTGTCGCGGCGCCACCATCTCTTCAATCTTCTTACCTGACCAGCGGTGTCAATAATCTCAGTAGCATAATCCTGCCCCTTGTATTTCACAATCTTGCTGAACGTGTTTTCGATGGTGGGGTAGTAGCTTTCGACGAAATGACCGTCGACGAATTGGACAGTGAGGGAGGACTTGCCTATAGAGAGTTAGCTTGCCTTGATCTCGTCACTTTCCATCTGTGTCATACCAACGGATCTGCTGCCGACAAGGGCTACCTTGCGCTGCTTTGGTGGTGCTGGCACTGGGTTGGGGTTCAGTTTCTTCTTTTTGTCGACCATCTTGTGGCAACGGTCGTTGGATGGTGGGTAAGGCTTACTGGTGTGGTTTTGGATGTTCTGGGTAGCTCTTAAACGGCGACACAAGTCGCCATGAATGAGAAGCTTGGAAGTGTTAGAAAGAGCGAAGGAAGTAGCACATTTCACAGGAAAGATAAGACGAACTACCCCACACTGTCGTCGGAGTCGCGCCGCATTCACCAGTTCCAATAATAGTAATCACTAACTTATTAAAACCATCCTGAAACTTTATTACCAAGGACACTGAGTTTAGCAGAGCCATGTATATTGCGACTATTAAATGCCATCCCACACAAAATCATCCCGATCACGAAAGATCAAGCACCACTCTGCCTTGAAGCTTGCCTTCCTCCATCTCCTTGAAGATGTCGCTCAACTTCTCCATGGGCTCAACCCTATATTCCACCTTCACAACACCCCTCTTAACCAATTCCAAAGCCTCGATAGCCTCCCTTCTATTCCCAACAGCACTTCCAACAATTTTCTTTTCCTGCTGCAACAACGATCCAGCCTTCGCTCCACCAATAGGCACAGCATCACCTTCAGGGATACCTAGTGCAACAATTAATAAACCTGTTATAAATAACATAAAGAATCATCTTTTGCTTACCAACACAGACCAAAGTACCACCGAACCTCAGCATATCCATAGCAGTATCATACGCAGCATTGCTTGCCGTCACCACAATGACAGCCTTTGCACCAAGCCCACCAGTAGCTTCTCTGACGTGATTGACGAGGTCTTTGCCACTCTTGTCGAAACCGAAGAAGACTTCGGCGCCGGATGACTTGGCTAGCTTTTCCTTGGACGAGTGGTCGATACCGATAACTCTGTGACCCATGGCCCTTGCCGAGTACTGGACCGCCAAGTGACCCAATCCACCACCAGCTCCTACAATGACGACCCATTGACCAGAAACCGCGCCTGATTTTCGTAGTGCCTATACGAGTTAAATAATGTACCTGTTTCGATACAGTGGCAAAGGTCTGATACTTACACTGTATACCGTAACACCAGCACACAACACCGGTGCAGCAGCAGCAGGTTCCAATCCCTCCGGAATAGGTGTGACATAGTTTGCCGGACCCAGGACATACTGTTGAAACGTGCCTGGCGTGTAGTAACCACTGATTTTCTGGTTGAAGCATACACCATCGCTTCCCTCCAGACAAGCAGGGCAATTGCCACAAATGGCGCTGATCCACTTCACGCCGACTGTATCGCCGACTTTGACACCCGCAGATTCAGTACCAGGCCCGAGCTTGACGATTTTGCCGACACCTTCGTGTCCACCAACTTGGCCGGCTTGCGTGGGATAGGGCAGGATAGACCAGGAGTTTGTCATAACACCAAAGTCGGAGTGGCAGACGCCGGAGTGGGAGCTATTTGGTGTCAGCGAGCAGCTCACGACATGATGGCTGTCTCGAGTTCTGCGAACTTACAGGTTTATCAGAACCTCACCTGCTCCTGGCTCTGGAGTATCGAGCTCGACAATCTTGGTGGATAGTTTGCCGGGCTGATCATACACGGCCGCCTTGTACTTCTTTGGGACTTCGGACGACATTTTTTCTGATTGACTAGGGCAACGAGCTGTGGATATGAAGCTGTGTAAATACAAGAGCAGGAGGAGGATAATTAGCAGTATATAGTATCAAGAGATGAAATCGTGTAAAACAGGACTGGAGGTGAAACAAAGGCACGACCGGTCTATCTTAAACAGCAAGCTATCGAAGAGGGGTTGCTGAACAAGTGGGGCAGAGCAACGAGGCCATCATGTGATGGTGACCATTCGTATACCAAAACCTGACGACCTCGGGCGAGTTTCAATCTCAGTTTCGAAAGGATGGAACCGAGGGCCATTTACCGCAATACTAAGTCGCCAGATGTTGCTCCAGGGGACACTGGGCGGATGTGCACCCGTCGGTGCGGGGTAGAAGTGCGGGGGTCATTTCGACTACAAGCCTTAAATCTCGAGTCCTAAGTCTTAAGGGCTAACACGCTGAAGATTAGGCAGGTTGAGATGAGGCCAGCCACTGAACTATGCGAAGCCCACTATGGCCATCAAGCAGGATCGGAAACAAAACATCCATGCGGACCAAAAGGTCTTATCGCGCCCAACACGATGCATTTTTCTCCTTATCCTGCTCATTCTTGCTAAAATGTATGACCTTCAGACCATCTTAAAAATGCTAGGTCGAGGTTGTCATCGTGGCATTGCTTTCATTAGGTCTACAATCTTCATAATTTGCGCCCATTCCCCATTTGATTCATGAATCAACACTGCTCAATTCAATGTTGCCCAGGTCATCTCAAGCACTAGTTCAACTTCAAGACGTGCTCCTCCCCGTTGTGTTCCGGCTTCTTCATCCCATATTTATCCAGTACACGTTGAATGGCATCAAGTCCCTTCTTGAGCGTCTCCATGGTAGGTCCGTAGCTTAGTCGCACAAAGTGATGGCACTGTAAACATGTCAGTAAGGAAGAAACCATGAGACCAGAGCAGACCAACCACAGAATCGTAAAGATCTCTCCTCTTGGACGGGTTGAGGTCAAAGAAGATACCAGGCGTCACAATAGCCTTCTCCTCCAACAACGCCGCAAAGAAGTTCAACCCATCGTTAATCTCCTCAGGCAATCCCTTCAGATCCAGCCAAAGATAGAATGTTGCTTCGGGAACATAAGGAATACGGAAGCCCATCTCGCGCAAACGTCCAACGACGTAATCGCGCTTGCCCATGAAGTGCGTCTGAAGAGCCTTCATTTCCTGCAGGACTTTGCCAGGCTCCAGCATTGGAATTGCGGCAAGTTGGAATGGGACATTGGATCCTCCGTCAAGATACGATCCACAAGAGCCTAATGCTTTAATGAATGTCTTGGGTCCTACAATCCAAGCAAGTCGCCAGCCAGGTAGACGGAAGCGTTTGGTCATGCCGTCAATAATCAAGACATCGTCCTTGTCCACGTCATCAACGTTGTCCGCAGCACTGATGACCTTTCCGTCGCAGTTGGAAGCGTAGTTGTAGCCTCCGTAAAATTCATCCATGCTATTTAGTTTAGAATTGAGATGGAAGATAAATGAGGAGAATAGAAGACTACTCACATCAGCGTGGCACGGCGTCTGCACATATCCTGGATCTCATTCAGATGCGGATTGGTGACCACACGACCGCATGGATTTCTGGGATTACTGGTCAAGATGACACTCGTGCCACGAGCTAATTCCTCGCGGATTTTCGCAGGATGCATATGCCAGTTATCGTCTTCGGAGAGTGGGATCGGTATTGCGGCAAAGTTGCGAAAGAGTGAGAGCATGTCGCTGTATGCCGTATAATCTGGTATGAAGTATCCTAAATAGGAAGGGCCAAGGACGGCAGCAATACGGATGAGTCCTGCACGGCCTCCAGGCACGATGCACACATTTTCCCATGCTAGCTAATGTTAGTTTTGTCTTGAATAATGAATGGTGGTCAAAGACTGACTGTACTTGGACTCTTTGCCTTGACGATGATGTTCATTGTACAGCTTCGCAACTGCCTCTCTCATGGGCTTGATTCCAGCAGTTGGGCCATATTCTCGAGAGTCTGTGGGAACCTCAATAGTCTTTGGTCGCTCGAAACATCCGGGTAGATCAGTTACTTCAGGTGCGCCTTGAGGGAGATATTTAGAATGATCTTTTACGGCACCGGCTTCTGGGCATTACTGACCCTGACCAAAGTTCGCCCACTCATGTGGTGCGTCTGCAAACCCAGCTTCATTCGCTCTTTCTATTCTCTTTCGTCAGCTGCAACCATGCGCAATATCACTCAAAAGGCACGAACCAGTCACCCATATTACTCCAGTGCTGGAACGAGTGGCATCGAGTGCTCGGTGAGGTGCATGTCCCTCATGGGCAGCGCGGAACTGCTGGTGGATAGCACTCTGTGCTTCTGTATACGATGAAACTTGTCAGCTGAGCTCTTCCATCTACTACGGTACTGATGGTAGTGGTCTTCTTTGACTCACCCTGTGTTCCAGGACTATCAGTGGTGTTGTGTGTGTCTTCCCTCTTGCTGGCACCAGTATCTACCGAAGGAGGTTGGTGAGACATCTTTGAAACAACCAAGAGGATTGGCAATGTTTCAGGTGGGTTTAGCTTGGCAGACTTGGTTGCTAGGGCGGGGTAGGATGACGTACAGCAGAAACAATGAAATGATGGTAGCAAGTACAAAGTCGTAGAGAGTAGTAATAGGAGTGCAAAGGGCGACGAATTCAAAGGCTAACACGATAGTTGAAGACAAACGACACTTGTATCGTACCTTCCTCAAGGAAGAGAACTTGACTTCATCTTCTCAGGATCGTACGCACCGGAAAAGAGCTGAAAATGAATATGGTCTACTAAGAAACTGGAGACTATCATGGCAACTGCATTGTTCCAATGCATGAGTTGGAATAGTCCAGTACTGTCTCATGTACCGACATCATAGAGAGCATCGAAGTATGTTTGCCGCTTGCGCAAAGGTTGCTGCTGAAACGCTTGATGCCTCAAAAGGGCACAAGGTCGTACAGACAGCGCCAATATGTGTAACTTCGTACCAAAGTTATAAAGCAACATCACCTTCGCTATTCGATATCCCTCCAGCATTCTTCACACGCCTCTTCTTGTGTTACCTGGGCCATTCTTAACCGACTTCTTTTTGTGTTACCTGGACAGATGAACAACGACAAGGACATCTCCATGTTGTACGACAGTTTCTGGGACTTCTACCGGCAGCTCAAACACTTCGACAGAGATTATTGTCCACCTGGTGTTCATTGTGACTCTAAGACATGAACTACATCAAAGAGTACACATCCTCGTCGGAGAACTGGAAGGCCGAATCGGTATCCGACAAGGCTGGCAATGGACGGTTGATGCGGCTACCGAACACTACAAGCGCTTGTAGGGACTCAGCGAAGTGGTCCGCACGGGCTTTGTTCGCACTCTTATACAGAGCATATGCTTGAGCAGTACAACAACGCTAAGAGAGAGCTCATCCGTGTGTCAACCGGACGCGATATGGCGAGTCTCGCGATAATGCAACATGCGGAGAAGCTGGTAAATCTCCAAGAGGAATACGGTCGCCTTGCTGTCTCGTTTGCGAATGCCGTCGAGCGTGCGAAGTTTCCCGAGCGATTTTTTGGCGAGCCGATTTTGATTCGTGAGACTGCCGACGAGATTTCCGTGATTTCCGCGGCATTGCGGGATTGGTAGTCTCAAGCTAGCGCTAGAGCTGAAGCTGGCGTCGATGTTGTGAAGCGCAGCAAGACCAGACAGAAAGAGCAGTGTGTCGCAGCCTTATTTGGTATTCGCATGACCAGGCATGCGTGTCACTCCTGACCGAAAGTGGCTTTGAAAGATGATGGGACTCAACGCGGGCTTGTATAGCATCACCAATATCATCATCTCTTCATGTTCTTGCCATATCTTTTCTTCATCTTCTCGTTATAATCGCCCTTCTTGCCACTTCTCTTAACACCTTGAAGCTCTCCGTACTTCCTCTTCAATCGTCCATTCTGCCTCTCACCATCCATGATCTCCTCGACAAGCGTCTTCTTCCTCTCCTTGTTCGTCAGTCTGCCAGTAAAGAACTCGGTTGGTCCTTCGATCAATGTTCCGACTTGAGAAAATGCAGGAGCAGCTTTGTTTTTGCTATTCTTTCCTTCTTTCTTGTAGTGACGATGGGGATCTAGGACATTACGCATCTTCAAGAGCTGGAGGTCGCGTGCGAGTTGAGGAGTAAGGTTGGTAGCAGGCATGTTATACCAGGAAGCACCAGCTGTAGCCTTTTTGGCCTATGCAGTCACAAACAACGTTAGTCCCCGTGTTGCCAGACATGTGAGATAGATAATAGATCGGTGTGATAGATATGCCGTCAGAGTAACTATGAATATGAAACTCTCACAGGTTGCAGATAGGTACCAAGACGGTACCCAGGATTCCGCGTCAAGAGAAAAAATACTTGGGAAAGTTTTCCTCATTGGCAAAAGGGACGTGAGCAGGGGATGAAAGAAATGTCCGACATACCTCGAGCGTCCTTTTCCTGATCACCAGAGGATCTTCAACAGTCCTGATAGCACCGTCTGCAATCTTTCGTTGTCTCTCGTCCAAGATCTTTTGAGAGTCCACACGTGCTACCTCACCATCGGTCTGAACATACGGCTGCGGCAGCGTCGAGATATCAAGCTTGCCAGCTGATGGAATAGTAGGGACGTAGCGAGAGTCGTGCTTGGAAAAGTACTGCTGTTGGCGAAGGCGTGTTTCAGCCTGCTTCAATAGCTGCTCGATTTGCTCGTCCGAGAGGTCTTCATCTGTCTCCATGTCGTCGAAGTGCTCCTGTGGAGGATGCACATCACTGATAATATCCATGATAGGCTCGAGCTTGAAAGCTGTAATAGACAAGAACAGGATAGCGAGAAAATAATTTCTAAGTGGATGGCAGGCATGGAAGTAGCTCCGTGCCAAGCATCACCGTCAACCTCTACTTTTCTAGACATTAACATCAATAGCAACACCACACATTCGATCACCTTCAACCATGGCCGAAACATTACCAGCACCCGCAGTCGTAGCCATCGGCGACGACGATGTACAAGCTCTCACCACATCTCAAGACACGCTCACCACTCCTGCCTCTAGTGAATCTACCACCCTCACAACCACAAACCCAGACGGCAAAAGAGTAATCAAAAAGATCATCAAGAAGAAGAAGCGACCAGCGCGCCCCCAAGTCGACCCCGCGACATTCAAGACAGAACCTCCACCACAAACAGGTATGCGCTCTATATACAAACCTTGCATCTCCCATCTTCCAGCTACAGAAAGACTGACTTGGCTTCAAAGGAACAATCTTCAATATCTGGTACAACAAATGGTCTGGCGGCGATCGCGATACCTCTGCCTCTTCACAAACCGCCGCACCGTCGCGTTGCAATATCAGCACTGATACTGGATTCACGCGTGCAGATAGCGTGCCTGGAAGCTTTATATGCCTTTTCTTTGCCAGAGGATTGTGTCCGCGAGGAAGAGATTGCGAGTACTTGCATAGACTGCCGAGCACGTTTGACATTTATAGTGGAAACGTGGATTGTTTCGGGCGGGACAAGCATAGTGATTATAGGGATGATATGGGAGGAGTGGGCAGTTTTGGCCGGCAGAATAGAACATTATATGTCGGTATGTCGAAGGATGTCTCTAGTTCTGGACTAGCAACACGGACTGATCGCTAACGTTGCTTTACAGGAAGAATACACCCTACAGACGACGTGGAAGAGGTAGTAGCACGACATTTCCAGGAATGGGGCACGATCGAGAGAACGAGGGTATTGCCAACCAGAGGCGTGGCATTCGTGACATATACAACAGAAGCACTGGCACAGTTTGCGAAAGAGGCAATGGCACATCAATCGCTTGATCACGACGAGATATTGAATGTAAGATGGGCAACAATGGATCCGAACCCGCAAGCACAAAAGCGAGAAGCAAGGAAAATTGAGGAGCAAGCGGCAGAGGCTATAAGACGAGCATTGCCCGAAGCTTTTGTTAGAGAGATTGAGGGACGAGATCCCGAAGCAAAGAGAAGACGCAAAGAGGAAGGGAATTTCGGACTGAAAGGATATGAAGCTAATGACGATGTCTGGTTTGCCAACGAAAAAGCCAAGATAGCGATAGATGACCAGCAAAAGCGATTGGGTTTGGCGGCACCAGATCAGCAACTGCTGCTTGAGCTGAATGAGGAAGCTGAACATCCAGAGCCGCAGCACAATGTCGGAGGACTTCTATCAGCTTCCACATTGGCTGCTTTGAATAGCTATGCTCCTGATGAATCAAGCAGCTATGCAGCTTCAAAACCAGCAGCAGGAGGTGCGCTTGTGGCTTATGGTGATAGCGATGAAGACGATGATTGAGTTACACGCTCCAATTCTGAGGTCGGAAGAATGGTGAAACAGTATCATCAGCCTCTGGCGCTGTACTTGGATTTGGTCGACGTCGCTTCGCAGGATGAGCAGACTCCGGTAGCAATGCCTGGGTCTGTGTTTCGTCTCCTGCCTCATTGCCTTTCCATTGAGCTGCTCTTGTGGCTTTGCGCTCTTCCACCACTCTTTCAGGCAGCCATCCATCTATTTGTCTCTCAGACAAGGTCTGACGTGGGAGAAGTTCAACAACGACATCTCCAGAGACTGGTCGCGGTTTCGACTTCGCTAGGACTTCTTTCTGATACAAGAATTCATAGCCATCTTTATGATGACTATTTGTAAACCAGTGGTGTTTCAATGCCTGGTTAGCTGTCATCCGATTGGTTTCAGAGGTTACCAATCGTTTGATGAAATTTTGTGGTCGCTTGAATATTCTTCTCCAGTCTTTATGACTTTCAAGACGTCTCAAATCCATCCTTCTGGCGTTTTCCATAATTTGAGTACCCGGTTGCGTCTCGTTTTCGGGTTCGTCAATACCGAATAGGTGACCGGAAAGCAAGACGGCCGTAATAATACCAATAGACCACATGTCCACGCTCTTGCCTGAGTAACCTTCCACACGATCTTCGTCGATTTCAGGCGCCATGTAATCGTGTGTACCAACGTAGGAGTGCAGTCGCGTCAACTTCGTTGGAGAATTGGGAACAGATGCGATTGGTACTACTTCAACACGTTTGGCGGATCCAAAGTCAGTCAAGACAACCCGAGCTCCACGCCGCAAAGATGTCATCATGATGTTGTCTGGCTTGAGATCGCGGTGTACAATGTTCTTGTTGTGTAGAAAAGCTATGGCGAGGACGACCTGGCGAATGATTATTGCCGTTTCGGTGTCACCTAGGTGGGCATCTGGAGAATTGATCACATATGACAGAAGATCGCCTGCAGGAATCAGCTCCTGGAAGATATATGCTGTGGTCTCGTTGAAGAAGACTCGTTCGATGGCCGCGATATTGGGCTATGAGTTGAGTTAGTTGAGAGCTCATATCCTCAAGAGATTTGAGCTTACATGGACCAAATCTCTAAGAAACTCCACCTCCGGGACATGATATCGTAGTCGCTCAAGTGGTCCAGACAAAGCTGCAAGAGGAAGAACTTTGCCGGGTGCAGAACAATCGAGGCGGGTAACCTTACATGCGAGCTGGTCGTTGTTCTTCTTGTGATAGGCAAGATAGACCTTGCCAGTTCCCCCAACACCGATGAGACGTTTGGTTACGAAGTAAAGATGCTCGAACTGTTCGGTATCATGGTTCTGGCGGCTCAAACTGCGGTGATTACGGATAGGTACTTTCTCCGCCTTGTATGCTTCGAAATCAAAGTAGTCGTTCGGCGTTACGACGAGTCTGTCACCATGGTTTAGTAGGATGGCACCATCGCCACGAAAGAGATGCGTCAGAGAGGTCGGTATTCCAGGATCGGCCACGTCAGCTGATCGCACTAATAATGTGCCATTGGTGGACAGAACCTCGGCGAAGACGAGTGGGTTGATATCCGCGATATCTCCAGTCTCGTAGTCGATAGCGTATATTCTGACATGAAAGTTCGAGACTGTGTCGTCAAAGATTTCAAATTCACTGACACTGTTAGTCTCTGCAGGCCATAAAGGGAAAGTGTACCTCGTGCCACTCTTGATGTCGTCCGATGTGGTAGTCATGCGCAGCGAATATCTCAAGGCTTCCTAGATTAGTGGTTAGTACTGTAAAGATCAACGACAATCAAATTAGCTTGCCAACTGCTGCCTCTATAGGCGACAAAGTGTCATAACGAAGTAGATGTCCACAAGATCTCGTTTCTCTCAACGTCATGACTGCTCCTTCACTCCTCCCGCCACACTTCTCTTGTCCTAGTCCTGCTCCTACTCCAAGACAGCGTCCTCCACGATGTAGGATCGTGCAATGATGTTCAAGGTTTCTGCTGTTCTGGTACAAAGAATGGTCAAGCTCGAGGTCATTTGGCGCTAACCAAATTCGATCTAGTGCGGCGGGGCATGTCACAGGGTCCGCACTCAATGCAAAACTGCTTCCGACCTCGAAGCTTTCTCTTCTCTTCTTCTTTCTGCACACTCTTTCACCGACTTCTTCAAAGACAACCGGTTAGTCTAGATGTAAAGTGGTTCGCAATTCGACATCATGCTAATATACATATAGTCCGCGAAGATGAGAGCCAAGTGGAGAAAGAAGAGAGTCCGGAGACTCAAGCGCAAGAGAAGAAAGACTAGAGCTCGCAGGTAAGCTTCCATCGAGTCTGTATATCCATAACAACTCCATACTCACACCCATCCCAGCAAATAAACGTCTCGCCCCCTCACTCGATCAATAACACTCAATCACACCGTCAACCGCGACATTATCCTTCCTCGCGCGGCACACGACACAGCGCTCACCTTCCATCACGACAATGCAGCAATGTTAAAAGCCTAGTATGGCGCTCCTCAAATGAGTCTAGAGCTCGACGGGTTTTCATGATGAAATGGGTTCTGTGGTGGTTTAATGTGTTGGACAATTATCTCAATCGAACTGGAAATTTGGTGGAATGTTTAGGGAACATACACAACTCAGCATGGCAGGACTGGTCTCTAATACCGACGGGAGTACTCTTGGGTCTCCTGATCTTTGGGATATGTGACTGTACATAGCTAAACTGGAAAGAATTCAAGCAAGTTTACTTGTGTGTCGTTTTCGTTTTGCAACCTTTACGTCATGCGTCGTGTGTCATCTCCTCGCAATGCTATGGATTTTTCGAGATCTTGACCGTTCCTAGACAGCTATTCGATTATGTCACTGGCCTTTGAATCTCCAGGGCTCTCTCTCACGGTGTTCCGGTCTGCTATCGACCACACGACTGGGCAGTGGGCATGTTTTAGGCCAAGACCCCGCACCAAGCCCTGGCAAGATGTCACTATCCCAGCTCGAAATCTTTTTCCTCTTCGTTAATGGTCCCTTGATGAACATCCACAAGGACTCACTATGGCTACGCAACCACTCCAAAGTCTAGCCCACCACCTAGCCGAAAAGCTCCAGCTTCAAAAGCTATGGATAAATCAGCGCGACATCCTAAAAGAAACCTATTACCTTGGTCTCACCTGCTTTGGCGGACCAAATGTGCACTTCCAAATCGTGCGTGCAATGTGACATGGTGTGCAACAGCTGTGATTGACATTGCTGCCAGTTTTTGAAAAAGTTTGTGCGTGACCAGAAGTGGATTGATGACCAACTGGTGAGTTTCGTTTATTGTCAAAATATGCCGCGTACGACGATGTGAACTGGATGTAACAATCTACCACAGTACCAAGAATTCTTTGCACTATGTCAGAGTACCCCAGGACCGGGGAGCACCAAGATGCTCTATGGGATTGCCTGGGTGAGAGGAGGCTTCCTGTCTGCTCTTCTGGTCTTTCTGATGTGGAGGTACGCCTTGCAATGGACGCATAGTTCCAGCCAGCAGTATACTAACAACCTACCTGCTGAATAGCTTACCTGGTGCTCTGGGCATGTACGGCCTGTCACTAGGTGTCCATAACATCGGTGATAGACTGCCCTCTCCAGTCTACGCCTTAATTACCGGCCTAAACGCTGCCACTGTAGGTATCATCGCATTGGCCGGCGTTCAATTAGCAGATAAGACCATCACGGACAAGCTCACGCGCATACTTGTATTCTTTGGAGCTACAGCGGGTATGTTATATAGTAAGCTTTGGTATTTCCCTGTGCTCCTAGCGTCAGGAGCTGTGGCTACCTTCGTCTGGGATCAACGATGGCTGCAGAAGTATTATGTAAAGCTGCACCAAAAGTACAGACCGAACACTGGAGAAGCTGAGCAGCATGCCGACGAAGAGCGTAGTATCGAGCTGACCACCATGGCCTCTGCCGAAACGCGCACTCCAGCCACCACGGCTGGCACCGCTGAGCTAGCCAAGCTACAACCCATGCGTGCAAGTATAGTCAGCATCCCACAATCCATCACCATCCCAAACCCGCAGGACACCTCACCAACCATCGGCACCCCCCGCACCATCCCCTCCACCCACACCCTCAACATCCTAACCTGGCGTCGCGGATTTCTAATCCTCCTCCTCACTCTCGCCCTCCTCATCACCGTCGTCATCCTCCGCAGCACCCTGACTAACCCGCCCTTCGCACTCTCCTTCTTCAATAACTTCTTCCTCGCCGGCACCATCATCTTCGGTGGTGGACCCGTCGTAACGCCTCTCCTCCGCGAATACGTCGTCGGTCCCGGCTGGGTCAGCTCGCGAGACTTCTTACTCGGCCTCGCCATCATCAATGCTTTTCCTGGCCCAAACTTCAACTTCGCCGTATACCTCGGCTCTCTTGCTGCGCTGGGTGGTGGGGTGCCTAGTTATGCTGGTGCGATGTTGGCGTACGTAGCCATTTTCGCACCGGGATTAGCTACGATATCGGGAGCCGTGGGATTTTGGTCATTGCTGAGGAGCAAGCCGTGGCTAAAGAGTGTATTGAGAGGTATCAATGCCGTGGCCGTTGGACTGGTCTTTACAGCGGTATATAGATTGTGGCAGGTTGGTGTCCTGGACGGTACGGCTGGGGTTAGTGTTGGTCAAGGAGGTGGGAGGCCGCTTGGGTCTGACCCGTGGTGGGTGGTTGTGACTGCGACGAGTTTTGTGGGAGGAAGGTGGTTTGGTGTTAATGCTGTTAGTGCTATACTACTTGGTAGCTTGATGGGTATAATTTGGTGGGCTATCATTGAGACATGAAAGCGTACAGGTAGAATGTTGCGAAGAAGAGACAAAATAGCACAACAGGCAAGGTAAAGCATGTTGCAGAGGAGATGCACACATGCCCCAGATACTGCTCAAGTTGAGCTTATGCATCTTTCTAGGAGGCTTGAGCAATACAATGCAGTGCTGCATCCTATTGCTCATGCTGTGTAGTATAATCGAAGTCAAGAGATGTACCAAGTCACTCAAGCAACCAACCTGCTCCGCTCAAAATGCAAAGCCATCTAAAACGTGGGCAGTATGGCAACTTTTGCAAGACAACTTAAAACGAAGTACTTCTGCCTCAAACAGTGCTGAAACACGTCAATGGCCCAGGCGACTGTTTGTGGCTGAAAGCTTGGTATTGTTTTCTCCGGCGGGTTCCTGCATGAGCTGAAACGCGTTGTCGATCGTGATCGTGACCTTACTCGAAAATAACACAATCCAACCGAGTTAGCCACGACGATTAGTGCTTGCTTAGTTGCTTTAATCAGCTTCAGCTAGCGTAGGTATAAATTCTGTAGCCAGGAGGAGGATTCTCGACGCGGGAAAAATATGCCGAATTGACCACGCAAGCGAGTGCGTCATGCAGGAACCACTCAACGTTGAATACATACAAACAAATGATTTTCTTCAATTTGCCACACATCTCTCCTTCTCATCCTTGAGCATCAACTTCCTCTCCAAAACAACTGCGACAAGACTGTCACTTTGAAACACTCGCTTCATCTTCTCAGTCACTCATTGGCAAAAAAGCTTGACTAGAAAGCTTCGCTCTTCAATCCCAGGATCTTAACTCCTGGTTTCTTTCAGCTAAAACAGCCTTCACACTCCTTACACCTCTTTCATATCCCGCCATCATGCGATTCTCAACCCTCGCCGGCCTCGCTGCTGTGGCCATTGGCGCAAATGCTCAGAGCATGCCAACCATTACCACAAAAGGCTCATATTTCTTCACCAGTACTGGCAGTCGTTGGAATGTCAAGGGTATGTTTAATTTCTGTCTTTGTATGACCACTAGACTAACAACATCCTTTACAGGTATTGCCTACCAACTCAGCGAAAGCGATCCTCTCCTCAATGTACAGCAATGCACAGCAGATGCTGCCCTCATGAAAGAGCTAGGCGCCAATGCCATCCGCGTATATCACGTAGACCCTACGCAAGACCACTCCGGCTGCATGACTGTCTTCGCGAATGCTGGCATATATCTCTTCGTCGATCTGGACACCTTCACAACATATATCGTAGAAGGCACACCTAGCTGGACTACTGCTCAAGAATCCGCTTACGAGAAGGTCATGGACGAGTTTCAGAAGTATACCAACACAGCCGTAAGATAACAAGAACAATATCAAGCAAGATCCTGTATTGACTATAGTGTTAGGGCTTTTTCATTGCCAACGAGGCATTGACCAATCCATCCAATTCGACGGTGGCTCCATATATCAAGGCTGCTGTTCGTGACATGAAGGTGTGTTCAGAACAACATTGATGACTTGATTTCACCCACTAACATGTCTTAGGCATATCGTGCCAGCAAGAATTACCGTAACATTCCCATCGGCTACTCTCATGCTGATGTAGCATCCTTGCGCCCCGCTTTTCAAGGTAATATACAATGATGAAAATCCATATCCAAATAGTCATCTAATATCCAACTTGCAGATTACCTTGCTTGTGGCAACAACACCGCGGATAACATTGACTTCTTTGGTCTCAACACGTACGAGTGGTGTGGATCATCGAGTTATATGACTTCCGGCTATCAAACTCTTAACCAGGAGGTCATGAATTACCCCATTCCAATCTTCATCTCCGAAACAGGTTGCAACGTCCCAGAACCACGTACCTTTGCCGACCAAGCCGCCATTTTTGGTCCCCAAATGAGCCCTTACTGGTCTGGTTCAATTATATACGGTCAGTGACGATTATTCAGTGGATAGTTTCATTAAGCTGACTTTCTCCAAAGAATGGATCCAGGAAGCCAACCACTACGGTCTAGTCACATATGGAGGAAGCACAGACGCTCTCAATACCGCTATACCTGCGACAATTGTCCGTTCCGGCACTCCTACACCAGTAACACCCGACTTTTCCAACCTCATGTCCGCGTGGTCCACAATCAACCCTACCGGCACTCTTCAAGCAAGCGCCTACACGCCCACTAACCCCGCCCTTTCCTGCCCAACATACAACACAGCCAGCTCGTCTACATGGCTCGTAGCAGGCAATGTTGCTTTGCCTACGTTGAATGAGCAATACAACACTGCTGTACAATACTCGATTACCGCTGGCCACCTCGAGGGTCAGACAGCTTCTGCCACAACTGCTACAGGTAGTGCTACAGGCTCTGCTGCAAGTGCGAGTTCTACCACGAAGCCGAATGCTGCTGGTAGAGTCGCAGGAGTAGATGGTGGGATGAGGTTGAGTGTTGCATTGGCGGCAATGGGTGGTGTCTTTTTGGGTTTCACGCTTTGGTTGTAAGGGTGTAAGTTGTAAAAAATGGATCTTTGTTGCTGTAAGGTATACTGGTATGATTTTTTGCATTTGAACGGCTTTCTGATTGGCATGGCATGGGATATGATTCACAAACGACGGAAAAGACTCTTAGCTTGAAAAGAAGCATGGTGGGTGTGATATTGTCATCATTCCTTTACTTATTCGCTTTGACGCAAATATTGAAAGAATTCAAAGAACGAACTCGTGATTCTGAAAAAGACAAGTTCACCCTTCTGCTAAAGTTCATCGATCAGCATGTTAGGTTCGTCTGCATTGTCGTCGTTCCCGCTTGTGTCCCGGAGTGCTCATCTCCCTGACTGGCTGGCTGGTGAGCTATCCTCACGTGTCCTCGCGTATACTCTACTCGTACAGTCGTGCTTGAGGAAGTGTTTGCAATAAGAGTCATTGTAAAGTCTCAAAAAGTAATGATTCCAACGGTTAGTACATCGTACAGACACAATAACCACAAGTACATGGTTGGAAAGAAGACGAAAAAAAGCAATAAGAACTCATGAAAGATATTCTATAACCCTGATTTCAAGTCACATCATGCGAAGAACCTCCACGCCGTACTCGAAAATGTCAAGAGATCAACACGTTTCTTTACTCTTGCAGCGTCGTTTAATGTTCCCTACGAGTAAAAGACCTCACCATCGTACGCTTCCACACCGCGCAACATGGGTGGGCGGGCGGTGTGTCTGAAAGCAACATTCGAGATACACGACGGAAGGAAGAAAAGTTGACATCCATCAACGCCACCCTAGGTTCGTAGTCCACTACGTTCATCGTCTTCTCTCTCTGCACACTTCCCAGCCACCCCGATCTTCAGCCCTTCCCACCAACCTTCACCTTCCCCTCCCTCCCCACAAGCTACTTCTCACTCAACCCCGCACCACCCAACCCATTCCTAACCTCATCCAACTGCTGCATGGGCGTCTGCTTTAGGTGGGTGGGTGGCCGGGCGGGCGGTGTGTCTAACCGATAAAATATATACAGCCTATCCTCCTAAGGTTGATTATTGTACTATACTTTCTTATTTATAGGACTCTTTATTTAGTTATTAAGCCTTCCTACCTACCTGCCCCTTCCCCTCCCGTAGGTGAGTAAAGGAGTAGTAGCCGCGGCGGCGGGGGTAAGTGGGCGGACGGGCGGTGTGTCCTCTGTATAATATGTGTGATACATACAGGCTATCCTCCTGAGGATGATTATTGTGCTATGCTTTCTTATTCACAGGACTCTTCATCCAATCTTTAACTCTTCCTAACCTTCACCTTCCCCTCCCTCCCCACAAGCCATTTCTCACTCAACCGCGCACCGCCCAACCCATTCCTAACCTCATCCAGCTGCTGCATGGGCGTTTGCTTCCCCCACGTCGCCTCCTTACTCCCACCGCTTTTTTTCATCCGAATCCCCCTTCCGTGCCCGCCCACACCATCGAGGAACTCATCCATCATACTATCAAAAGTCGTGCTGGTCATTGTTTCGGTATCGACACGCCGAGCGGACACCAGACTGGGCGCCTGACTACCACCCCATGCACTACTAGCACGGCTGACACCTGTTTTCCACGTCGCGTTCGTTTTGGCTGTTGCCCGACTCATCCCTGTCATGGCACTAGCGGTGTCGTCGAAGTCGTCGTCCTCGTCGTCTTCGGGAATGTCGTTCATGTACATATCCGCTAAGCGCTCGAAGCGGTCGTCGAGTACGCTTAGGACTTCTGTGCGTGCGAGGGCGGAGGAGGTCATGGAGTAGCCGGATGCGTTTGTTAGTGCGCCTTTGCGCTTTTTTTTGCGCTGGTGGCTAGCGGTTGTGTTTTGGGATAAGGAGATTGAGGGGGTGATGTTGCGTTGAAGGGTGGATGGGGCGAGGGTGGAGGCTTTTGATTTGGCGAAGGAGGCGAGCCAGTCGCCGTCGGTTGTTGAGTCCGGGATGGGTGTGGTGGTGTCGGAGGGGTGGGATGAAGATGATGGAGGTAAGGTTAGTACTTCAGGCTCGTGGTTTGCTGTCTGCGCTGGTATGGAATCAATATTCTCTTTTGTTGGCTTCTCCGTAGTATCTGATTCCCAGCCGTCTTCGTCTCCTTCAAAGTCATCATACAGTTGGTCTTCAAACTCGTCTTGATCAATCTCATCACCACCTTCTCTTGCTAGATCATTGAAGAAATCATCTTCCTCCTCAACATACGCTTCATCTTCCAGCGCCTCCAGCACTTCTCGTAACCTTGGGTCCATGTTCGGTTGAAATCCAGCAATCGCGTCAGGAATATCTTGATATGCTTCGTATTTGGGACGTTGAATGGTGCTTTTACTGGTCGTTGCGTAGCTCATCCCACTTGTGCTCTGCATATCGTCCTGGTCATCATCTGATAAACTGGCGGACCGTAGCGCATCTTCCAAACTTTGCTGTTTCTTCTCATTACGCTTGCGATCTCCCTGCCGTGTTGGCGCTTCAAGCCATGTCGCTTGTGCATCTGCTGAAGATCCAACTCCAGAACCTCCCAAATCCCGCATGTGCTGCATGTAATCATAACTGGTGTCGTCGTAGTAGACGCCGTGTTCGGCGGCTTCTCCTTCGTTGGGGTTAAAGGCAATGCCGAATTCATCTTCGAGGTCTCCGCGTTGTTTTATCTTGCTGTTGCTTTTTCGGGTGGTGCTGCTGGTTGATGGTGCTGTGGAAGGGGCGGTCTTCCCGGAGATTTGAGCAAAGACGTGCGAGGATGCTTCGGAGTCGTTGATTCGGGGGTCATTTTGGGGCCGGTGGACGAGAGCATAGGTGGTGGATGTCTTCTTTGAACTGGATATGGTTGGTTGGGGTGTTATGTAGGCAGGAAAGGGATGGAATGGGATGAAACTCACAAGGGCTTTTGACGCGGCATCTTGACACTCGCTGGAAAGACACAACAGGGATCACTGCAGAAATAGTCGGAGCAATGGTGAAGATTCGAAGATTCGACGATTCGCCGAAGTTGTTTCATTCAATAATTTTGAGTCCCTTTGCCGGAGCAGCTTCCGTATCTGGAATTTTCGCCTCCATCCATTATCTCATCTTGCACGAGACCTGATGTCCTGCCATCTCCAGTCTTGGCTATTCCAACACTCTTCTGCCACTACATTGGATATCCTTGGAAACGTTCAGCACCTTCAGATCGCCTTCTCTTCACTAGCCCAGCATGGTTCTGGCTAAGAAACAAAATGCCGTAGGGTTGGGCAACAGCTTGATGAACAACCGCTTTGGCAAAGGCAAAGGTTCAGATATGCGCAGAGTGGCTCAGGGAATCAAAAGAACAGCTCCCGATGGTTCCACCTACATCACAACACCGAAAGAAGAGGCAGCATGGGTGAAGATGCGAAGTATTACAGAACAAGGAGATCTGGATGAGTTTTTGAGTACCGCAGAGCTTGCAGGCACAGATTTCACCGCTGAGAAGATGAACAATGTCAAGATTATACACAAAGATCAAAAGAATCCTTATTTGCTGTCCGCTGCAGAAGAAGGCAGGGCACTTAAGAAGCACAGTGCGAACAAAAAGCGATTGACTGTACCAAGACGACCGAAATGGGATGCATCAACCACAGCGCCCGAGCTCGACGATGCAGAGAAGAATGCGCTTCTACAATGGCGAAGAGGATTGGCAGAGTTGCAAGAATCACAGGATCTTCTGATGACTCCATTTGAGCGGAATATCGAAGTCTGGCGTCAACTGTGGCGTGTTATTGAAAGATCTGACCTGGTTGTTCAGATTGTGGATGCTCGAAATCCACTCATGTTTCGATGTGAGGATCTTGAAAACTATGTCAAGGAAGTTGACCCGAAGAAGAATAATCTCTTGCTGGTCAACAAGGCAGA